>ERZ761602.2767-NODE-2767-length-26472-cov-3.701556_pt1 | contig 26472 bp, 19 predicted proteins | sample MGYA00512165_ERZ761602 | MGnify/ENA primary metagenome ERZ761602 (study PRJEB28899, sample SAMN02445085) | bioreactor sludge metagenome | biome: EBPR sludge; isolation source: Thorneside wastewater treatment plant | place: Australia: Brisbane, Thorneside...
CGATGGGAATGCGATACTTTTCCACAAGCGGCTCATACTCGGTGAATCCCATTATCGTGCATACATGCCCCGCCGCGAGAAAACCCTCCACAACGCAACCGGGCGAATTCATGATGGATTCCATCGCCGGGGGTACGAGGACATGCGAGCACAGCACCGAGAAATTCTGCAACCCGCGCTGATGCGCCTGAAACACGGCGAGCGCATTTGCCGGCGCTGTCGTCTCGAAACCCACCGCAAAGAAGACCACTTCGCTGGCCGGATTCTGTTCGGCAATCCGGACCGCGTCGAGCGGCGAATACACAATGCGAACATCGGCACCGGCGGCCTTTGCAGAATACAGGTCTTCCCGGCTTCCCGGCACGCGCAACATGTCGCCGAACGAACAAAAAATCACTCCCCGTGTCCGCGCGATGGCGATTGCCTTGTCAATCAGCGCCAATGGTGTCACGCACACCGGACAACCCGGTCCGTGCACCAGCCGTATCTCCGGAGGAAGCAGTTCTGCGATTCCAAACTTGACTATCGCATGCGTCTGCCCACCGCAAACCTCCATTAAGGTGTGCGGCGCGGTTGTGACATTGCGAATTGCCTCGGCAAGCTTTCGCGTTTCGGTCGCGCCGCGATACTCATCGAGATACTTCATTCCGATGTCTCTTCAAGTTCTTCAAGCGCGCCAAGCTCGGCAAGGTAGGTGAAAATCTTGGTCGCTTCCGCTTCGTCCACGACACCGATTCCAATTCCCGCATGCGCCAGGACAAATTGTCCGACTTCCGCCGTCGGCACCATCGCCAGCGATATCGCTTTGACGATTCCACCGAAGTCCACACGCGCCATGCGCAACAGCGCATCGCTTTCGTCGATCGAAATAATCTCTCCAGGAATCGCTAAGCACATGGGGAAGGGCCGCCTGTCTTGTTCAGTTGAAACTGGCGCATGGCAAACACGGCTTGACCCAATGCAATTCCGCCGTCGTTAGGCGGTGTAAACCGGTGCCAGTGCGGCTGAAATCCAGCATCACGAAGCAACTGAACGGTATATTCCGTAAGAAGGGCATTCTGGAAACAACCGCCCGTAAGCACGATGTCGCGTATGCCGACGACTTGCGCCACGCGGACAGTCGCTTCGGCAAGGGCGCGATGAAAAGCCAGCGCAATAGCTGCTGATGGCACGCCTGCGACCACGTCGTCGACGATTCCCCGCACCACGGGTGCCCAATCGACGATGATGGGCGCTTCGCGTTCGTTGCAAAGATCGAATCGATATGAAGTGTGTGCTTCCGAGGCGCGCGTTGCCGCCGCTTCAAGCGCGATCGCTGCTTGTCCCTCGAACGAACACTTCTGGCAAATCCCGACTATCGACGCCACCGCGTCGAAAAGCCTCCCCACGCTGACTGCACGGGGAGCGCGTATCTTGTTTCGGAGCATCGCCAGCATGACGCGTAGTTCCAGCGCATCAAATGCTTCTATCGGCGCCAGCGCTCGTATCGGATCGATATCGTCAAACAACTCCATCAGCAATGCAAGTGCAGTGCGCCGTGGTTCGCGTATTGCCTGTTCGCCGCCCGGCAGCCTCATCTCGCGGAAGTGCGCGACGCGGTGATACGTTTCATAGTCCGCGCGCATGAACTCACCGCCCCAGATCTCCCCCTCTTCGCCAAGCCCGGTGCCATCCCAGGAAACGCCAAGCACCGGCCCGCAAACGCCGTTCTCCGCCATGCACCCCAGAACGTGGGCGTAGTGATGCTGCACCTTGCACACCGGCAGGCGCAACGCCTGCGCATGCCGCGTGCTTCCATACTCCTCATGATGATCACACGCGATTCCGATGGGATTGGAACCATGCAGCCTGCATCCCTCATCAATAGATTGCACAAACGCGTCGTAGGCAAGGGCATTGTCCAAATCGCCCAAGTGCTGGCTAAGAAAAACATTCCGCCCTTTTGTCACCGCCGTGCAGTTCTTCAAATGAGGGCCAACCGCCAAAATATCAGGACCGCCAAAACCAATCTCGATAGGAAGCGGTGCGTAGCCTCTCGCCCGCCGCAGTATCATCGCGCGACCCGCGACTACCCGAACAATTGAATCGTCTGCATGGCGGACAATGGGTCGGTCATGCACGAGGTAAAAATCCGGTATGCCGTGCAGGCGCGCAAGCGCGTCCCGCTCATCGATACAAATCGGCTCATCGCTGCGGTTCCCGCTGGTTGCGACCAACGGCATACGCAACTCGTCCATTAGAAGATGATGCAACGGCGCGTAAGGCAGCATCGCGCCCAAGGTCGGCGAATGCGGCGCAACGTTTCTCGCAATTCCCGCGCTGTCAGTCCGGGGACGGAGCAACACAATAGGCGCCTCCGCGGACTGCAACAGCGCCGCTTCAACACGGTCGACGTAGCAGTCCTCGCGAAGCCGCTCTAGTGACGGGTACATGACGGCGAAAGGCTTGTCCGGTCGCGCCTTGCGCGCTCGTAGCTTATGCACAGCCTCGGTATTGCGCGCATCCACGAGCAAATGAAAGCCGCCAACGCCTTTGACCGCGACGATGCCGCCGTTCCTGAGCGCTTCAGCAGCCAATCGCACTGCATCAAGGCACGGGCCGACCGGGTTTCCATCTGTGTCCCAGAGCGCAAGTTGCGGTCCACAATCGGCGCAGGCGATGGGCTGCGCGTGAAACCTGCGGCTCGAGGGATCTTCGTATTCGTCTCTGCAATGTCTGCACATCCGAAATTGCTTCATGGAAGTGTGCCGGCGGTCATAGGGCATTGACTCGATGATCGTAAACCGGGGACCGCAATGCGTGCAGTTTATGAAAGGATAGCGATAACGCCGGTTCGCGGGATCACGCAACTCAGCGAGGCATTCATCGCACACCGCGATATCAGGCAGCACGTACGTGCTGTTCTCGCTGCCCACGTCGCTCGGGCCAATCTCGAAATCAACAAACCCAACAGCCGAGATCTCTAGCATTTCCATCCGCTCAATCCGTGAGAGTGGCGGATGTTCGGATTCAACCCTTTCCACAAACGTCTGTAACGATTCGGAGTCCCCTTCGACGTCAATCACCACGCCGAATGAAGAGTTGGAGACGGTGCCGCAGAGATTCGCCGCTTTTGCCAACCGGAAAACAAAGGGCCGAAACCCGACCCCCTGCACCGCACCCGACACAACGATTCGCATGCGCCGCTTGCGGACGGTGCGCACCGGGCCGAATACCGTTTCTTGGGTGTCTTGCATGCCAAATACCTCGCGCTCAACCGCGAACTGCTGTTTCCGCCCTGTGAGATTCGCGCAACACGCTCACCCATTCCTCCAACCCTTCTCCCGTTCTGCAGGATGTTCGAATGATCCGCGATCGGGGATTCAGGTTCTGAACGTATGAATTAAACTGCGCTTCATCGAAATCCACATAAGGAAGCAGATCGATCTTATTTAACACCACCGTATCGGTGGTGCGAAATAATTTCGGATACTTTGCGGGTTTGTCGTGGCCCTCCGCCGTGCTGACGATCGCCACCCGGCTGGTTTCTCCAATGTCGAACTCGACCGGACACACCAGATTGCCGACATTTTCGATAATCAGCAGGTCGATCGCATCCAGCGGCAGACGATCCAGCGCACGACTGACCAGATTCGCCTCCAGATGACACCCGCCCGCGGTTTGTATTTGCACAACCGGCACACCGTGTTTCGCGATGCGCTCGGCATCCAGGGTTGTATCAGGGTCGCCTTCGAGCACCCCGACACGCACATGACCCCGCAAGGCGCCCAGCGCCGCTTCGATCAGCGAAGTCTTGCCGGATCCGGGCGCGCTGATGAGATTCACGGCCCGCACGTTCGCAGCGCGCAACCGCGCCCGCACGCCTTCCGCGATCTCGTCATTGAGCTTCATTACCTTCTGAACGACTTCAACGTGCATTGCCTTTCGCCTCACTCGTTATCACACCGCAACGTCACCGACGTCAGGATGAGTTCATCGCCCTTCACGACCCGTCCGCCACCAGCCGCGCAAGCGGGACACACCCACATCGCGGCGTCCGGGTGAAATCTGGTTTCACAGTTCGCGCAGATAACTTCCGCCTGCACTTCGCATAGGTCGAAAACAGCCCCTTCCGCGCGGGTGCCTCGGCTCACAGCTTCAAACGCGAATCGCATCGACTCCGGAACCACTTGTCGAAGCGTGCCTACAGAAACGCACACGCGATCTATCGGTCGACCTTCATGTTGAAGCGACACCTCGATCGCCATTTCCAGTATGCGCTTCACAATGCCAACTTCATGCATGGCGCGCGCCTTGCCCCGCGTAGCAGGCGCCGTTTTCTAAGATTGCGAGCACGCGATCGGCAACCTGCTCTACCGCAAGCCCGACTTCATCGGTCATTTCATCTCCGAACTCAAACTGTTGCCCGGTAATTGCGAAAACGTATAACTGCGCCGGCAGGCGCCCCAGCACGCGGGCCAGTTCAATGGCTTCGGCCACGCTGAATGCATGTGTCGAGTACCGGAAGAACGCCCTCGGGATTTCGACGGCATGGGCATCAAACTGATGCACTATCCCCGGAGGGCCTCCCGCGTCCGCCGCATCGATCACGAACACCGTGTCCCCGGAACTCCAGGTATCCATAAGGGCGGCGCCTTCGCCGCTTTGTTCGCAAACCAATACATTTTCCTGCGCTTTTGCTCGTACTCGATCCGCAACAATCGGTCCTGCGGCGTCGTCCCGCCGCAATCGGTTCCCCACGCCAATCACAATCACGCGCGCGGTTCCATTTGTAGCGGGCGCTTCCATCCACCTACTCGCGATCGACCCGAAGCTTCAGAAAATGACACGAACAGGAGATACACGGATCATAGTTGCGCACTGCCTGCTCGCACCGCCATGTCAGTTTGTCGTCCGGCAAATCGGCATACCGCGGAACAAACGCGGCGAGGTCTTCTTCGATCGATCGCTGATTCTGCGAAGTGGGCGGCGCTATGCGCGCATCCGTGATAATGCCTGCGGCGTCGATGCTGTACCGGTGGTAACAGATTCCGCGCGGGGCTTCGCTACACCCATGCCCGGTGCCTGCCCGCGGCGCAAGCTCCAGAAAAGACCGATCAGGTTCTTCATACGCATCGATAATGCGCAGGGACTCTTCGCACGCATAGAGGGTTTCGATGCTGCGCGCCACGATGCTCTTGAATGGATTCGTGCAGGGAGGCGATACGCCGTGTTCGCGGGCCAGTTCCTGACAAAGCGGCGTGAGTTTGTCGAAATTAAGGTTAAACCGGGCGAGCGGTCCAACGTGATAGGAACCGCGCACTTTAACGAATGATTGCAAGGACGTGGAGTGCCGAACATGCTCCTCCTCGAACGTGTCGAAGAACGCATCAATCGGTATGTCCAATCCCCTGTTGGAAACGATTCTTCCCTCCCACAAGGGGTACTCATTCGGATGCCGCATCGCAACAAACTCGTAGTCGCGCTCGAAATCCGGAAAATCGAACGACGCCGTAAGTTTCGTCAGTTCGATTGCCGCGTCGCGCGCCCAAAGTAAATCCTCGCGCATCGCCAGCAAAGCCTTCTTCCGAGGCGCCTTGTAGAATCCGCCGACCCGCAGATTTATCGGGTGGATCTCGCGCCCTCCCGTCAGCGTCATCAATGCATTGCCGATTTTCTTGAGGCGCAACGCATTTTTAACCACTTCCGGGTGGTCCTTTGCCATCTGAATGGCATCGTCATACCCCAGAAAATCCGGCGCATGCAGCATCGCGATGTGGAGCACATGGCTCTCTATCCACTCGCCGCAATACACCAGGCGGCGCAGCTCGCGAATTGGCCCGTCTATCCTCGCGCCCACGATGGACTCCATCGCGGAAATCGAGCTCGATTGATAGGCGATGGGGCAAATCCCGCAGATGCGCGCCGTAATATCGGGCGCTTCCGTCCATGCCCGCCCGCGCAAAAATGCCTCGAAGAAACGCGGCGGCTCGAAGATCTTCAATTGCACGTTCGAGACTTTGCCGTCTTTGATCTTCAGAAACAGCGCGCCTTCACCTTCGACACGCGCCATATAGTCCACCGCGATGGTGCGCGTTTTCTTACCCTGGCTCATGACGTCCGCTTTCCTTTCGATAAGCCTCTTTCCCGGAATAGAACGTGCGGAATTTTCGCAGCACTGCCGCGCGATCGTCCCCGAGTTTCTCAAACCACTTCGCCAACGACGCCGTGTTTGGGGTCTCCATCGGGCCAAAGCAGCTATAGCATCCGCGTCCATAGGAAGGACATATCGATCCGCATCCGGCGTGCGTGATTGGGCCCATGCAGGGCGTGCCCTGCGTGACCATGACACACGGCGTGCCGCTTCGCTTGCATTCAATACACACGCTGTGCGACGCGATATTCGGCTTCCGCCCGTGCACAAACGCGGAAATCACCTCCAGCAACTGCGTCTTGTTTATCGGGCAGCCCTGCAGTTCGAAATCGACGTACACATGCCTGCTTATTGGGGTCGAGGTGGCAAGGGTGCTTATATACGACGGGTTCGCATAAACGTATTTTGTGTATTCGGAAACATCCGCAAAGTTTCGCAGTGCCTGAATGCCGCCGGCCGTGGCGCAGGCGCCAATCGTCACAAGTCGCTTGGAAGATTTCCGCACCTGGTGAATTCGCGCTGCGTCGTGTTGCGTCGTGATTGAACCCTCGACCAGCGACAGATCATCCGGGCCTTTCACCACGGCGCGCGTCGCTTCGGGAAAGTATGCAATCTCCACGGCATCGGCAACGGCCAACAGTTCGTCTTCGCAGTCAAGCAGACTCAACTGACACCCGTCGCACGAGGCGAACTTCCAGACGGCCAGTTTCGGTTTTGGAGCGGGCGCCATGTCACACCTCCCAAATGTCGAGCAGGCGCTTGACTTCAGTGAACGGAAAAACAGGTCCGTCTTTACACACGAACTTGGGCCCGTATTGGCAATGCCCGCAAAAACCGACCGCGCATTTCATGTTTCGCTCCATCGACACGTACACACGCTCAGAAGGCAGGCCCCGCTTCGTCAGCGCGTCGACCGAATACTTCATCATGATCTCCGGCCCGCAAATGAAAGCCGTGGCATGATAGGGATCGAATGGCGCTCCCGAAATCAATTGCGTTACCACCCCCACATGCCCGCGCCAGCCGCCGGTCGAACGATCCACGGTAATAAGGACTTCCATGTCGAATCGCCCTCGCCACCGCTCTAGTTCCTTCTTGTACAAAATGTCGTTCGGCGTGCGCGCGCCGTACAGCAGCACCACGCGACCAAATCGGCCGCGATTCGCAAGCACCCTGTACAGCAGCGGGCGCAACGGCGCGAGTCCTATCCCACCGGTCACGACCACGATATCTTGTCCCTGCATGTCGTCTATCGGCCATCCGCGCCCATACGGTCCGCGAACGCCGATTACCTGTCCCGGCTTAAGTCGCGCCATCGCCTGCGTTACCGTGCCGACCGCGCGGGTCGTGTGTATCAGCTTGCCGGGTTCCGCGGAATCACCGCTGATCGAAATGGCCACTTCGCCAACGCCGAAGACGTACAGCATGTTGAACTGACCCGGCTCAAAACCGTTCTGGCTACCCTCCTCCGGATGCGCAAGCTCAAATGTAAACGTGTCCGTCGTCTCCTTTCGGACCGATTGAATTCGAAAGGGTCGCGGCAGCATCGGGTCTGCGATCGGGCTATTCATACCTGTTCCCATTTCTACGCGGCTTACGGAGCATAAAGATCGAGAAGCTGAATTCGTGTCGCTTCCAGGCGATCCGCGATGACCGGCACGAATCGCGACAATAACTGGTATCCAAACTCGTGGTCTTTCTCGCAAGCCTCCCGCAGCTGTTTCGAATCAAGGCATACGCCGCGCGTCAGCGCAAGCGCGCGACCGTCGAACTGCCACTTGTATGGCTCCGTAAGCCAAGACCAACCCACCACCTTGTTCGCGCCGAGCGTCTGAATGGTCACCGGGCCGCGAGACGGATGCCGCACTTCGATCGCAATACACCCGTCGCGAATCAGGTAACAGCAATCGGCCTCCTCCCCGATCCGAAACATATATTCGTTCTCATGCACGACCTTGAGCTTGGCAAACTCGGACATCGTTGCGATATGTTTCGGATCCATTCCGCGGAGAAACTCGTGCTCTGAAATAAGCTGCTTAACGTCTTTAGTCGCGAGCATTGCCTTGCTCCTCTGGTAGCGTTTCGTGGTCGGTTTCAGTCTGCCGCAATATGGCAATCTCTTCCGTAATATCGATTCCAACCGGGCACCAGGTGACGCATCGCCCGCATCCGACACACCCCGATGCCCCAAATTGGTCTTGCCAAGATGCAAGCTTGTGCGTAATCCAGTGCCGGTATCGCGATGAACCCGATTTCCGGACGCTTCCGCCGTGGATGTGGCTGAAATCAATCGTGAAGCATGAGTCCCAAACGCGCCAACGCTCGGCGTGCGCGCCGGTCAGGTCAGTCGTGTCTTCGACTGTTGAGCAAAAGCACGTCGGGCACACCATCGTGCAATTGGCACACGAGAGACAACGATCCGCTACTTTCTCCCACCGCGGACTCTCCGCATTTCGGTACAGCAATTCCTTGATGTCTGTGGTGTCGAGTTTTCGCCCCATGGCTCGTTCCGCTCCGCGCACGACTTCCTGCGCGGCGTGTAGCTCTGTCGCTTCCGCCGGGCGATGCGGCACGCACGCGAGAATCGCGGAACCTTGGGCCGATCCACACTCGACGACAAAGTAGTGACCGCTGTCGTCGCAGATTTCCGTGAGCGCAAGATCGAAAAGCGGCGGGGCCTTCGGTCCTGTCCCCATCGAAACACAAAAACAGGTTCCCGCGGGCTTCCCACAATTGACGGCAATCAGAAACGCATTTTCGCGCCGATGTTTGTATCCCGGATCGACATATGCCCCTTCGAGGAATACCTTGTCCTGGAGGTTCATGGCGTGAAGGTCGCAGGACCGCACCCCAATAAACGCATACCGTGCGGGCGTCTGCGGCGCAGGCGCGTCCACCGCGAAATTGCCGCTGGAACCATGCGCGCTGTAGAGCAGCGAACGCGAGGGATAGAGATATGTCTTCAGCGAGTGCGGGCTTGCGGCAAAGGAAAACAGCGTCGGCGCGGTGTGTTCGCCAATCCGATACTTGCCGCCGTCCTGTACGTCCGTCGCGCCGACCGGAAAATCACGATCCGACTGAACCTCTCCGAACACAATGGCGCCATCTCGAATTGTCGGGCCAACCACAATGTAACCATGGTTCAAAAGCGCGTCGATCAAAGCGTTGAAATCTGCTCTCGCGACGTAACTGGTCTGTGCCGACCACTCTATGCCCGCACGGTGTTCCATAGCTGCCTTTTCCCGATGCTTTACAGTGCAATTCGCATGCCGCGCGCCCGACAGTCCGCCTGCGCAGACCCGCGATCCCGCCCGTCAACACTGTCAACTAAACCAGGCTCCAATTGCAATGCTAAGAGCCAACAACTCCCAATCGGTGCGACCGAATTGAGTTCCAGATTCCACGCTAAATGTGCGCGCGTGTACGCAAGGACAGCGCGTTGCACACTTCTGCTCCGAACAATTGTGTAATCGGCGCAAACGGCCCCGCAGTCCGTCCCGCAGCGGCGGCAAATATGCAAGATAATCCTGCTTCATGCTATGGTCCTGAAGGGCGAGCACGACTCCCCGCTGGTGTATTGGCGCTGACTTCTTTGACTAACCCTTGAACACATCCGGGATATGGCAGAAAACGACTCACATCGTCACGAAAAACCGAGAAAACGCGATGCATTCTGGAAAAACCAGAGTTGGGTTGTCGGTCTCGTTGAATCCGCGGTCGATGCGATAATCGTCATCGACGATCACGGCATCGTGGGGTATGCAAACCCGGCTACCTTGAGCCTGTTCGGTTACGAAGAGGACGAGATCCTCGGGCACAACGTCCACATGCTGATGCCCGAGCCATACCAATCCGCGCACGATCAATACCTGGCGAATTATCGGGAAACTGGCCTGAAAAAAATCATCGGTAAAGGTCGCGAAGTCATTGGCAGGCGAAAAGACGGATCGGTCTTTCCAATGCACCTTTCCATTAGTGAGGTCAAAACCGCGCACACCCGGTTGTTCACAGGAATTCTGCGCGATATCTCGCGCGAGAAATCGGCCGAAGAAGCCCTGCGCGGGCTTACGGCCCGATACGAAGCGATACTGTCCGCCGCGCCCGACATGATCGTGGAGGTAGACTCGAATTTTAAGCATGTCTGGATGAACGCGGCCGGCATCGCCTTTTATGGCGCTGATGCCATCGGTCGCGAGCCGGCGGACTATTTCATCGGCCCGCAGCAAACGTATGAGATGGTGCGGCCTGTTCTCGAATCGTCGCAAGAGACCATCTATGTCGAAAGCTGGCAACGCAGAAAAGATGGCGAACCGCGCCTGCTGGCGTGGTGGTGCCGCTCGTTGCAAAATTCCGAAGGCAAGGTAATCGGTGCGCTGTCGACCGCGCGCGATATTACCCGGCAGAACCGCAACGAGCAGGAGCAGGTGCGCCTGCTTCGCGAACTGACGGATCGCAACCGGATCATTTCCTGCCTCTACAGCGTGGGCGAAGTCATTCGTTCAAGTGTGACCGACCCGGAACTGTTCGAGGCTGTCGCATTACTCATCCGGCCGGCCTGTTACCGCCCCGAAGTGACCCATGCCCGGATCGTATTTGACGGACAGCGATACGGTGAACCGGATTTCGTGTCGTCGCCCTGGGGATTTTCATCGGAGATAACCGTTGCCGGCAGGGTGCGCGGTACTATCGATATCTGTTATCAGTTGGAGGATAGTGGCTCTGAACCGCGCCTATACATGCGGGAGGACCGCGACCTCATCGAAGCCATTGCCCATACATTGGGGGAAACGGAAGACCGGCGCAATGCGGAGGCGCGCGTTATTCAGGCTTCCAAACTGGCGTCCATCGGAGAGCTGGCCGCGGGCGTCGGTCACGAAATCAACAATCCGATCAATGGCATCATGAATTGCGCGGACATTCTGCTCGGCACACTTGCCGATGGATCAAAAGAGCGAAAATATGCCGAGCTAGTGCGCTCTGAAGCAGATCGCGTTGCTGCAATCGTGCGAAGCCTGCTCACGTTCTCCCGTCAGGACGGTGGACACCACAGTCTGGCGCGGCTAACCGACATCGTCGGCGCCGTGTTGTCGCTCACGCGCAAAAGCATCGCAAAGGCGAATATCGAGCTTACAGTAGATGTGCCGGAAAATTTACCCAAGGTGCGTTGCCGGAGCGAGCGCATCCAACAAGTCGTAATGAACCTGATTATCAACGCGATTCACGCCTTGGAAGAGAAGTATCCAAACCAGGACCCCGGCAAGAGACTCTCGATTAGCGCCGCGCCTATTCAAAACGGCGCGACGCGCTACCTTCGTTTAACCGTGGAAGACTGGGGAACCGGCATTCACCCGTCCTACAAGGACAGGTTGTTTGAACCGTTCTTCACGACCAAGGGCAGGGACCGCGGCACCGGCCTGGGGCTGTCCGTTTCGGATGGGATTGTTAAAGAACATGATGGGCAGATCACGGTGGAAAGCGAGTTGGGCAAATTCACGCGTTTCAACGTAGACTTGCCGGTGGGCGTGGAGGGTGATGCCTCCGCTTCCACGCTCCCGAAGTTCGATGGCCGACCGCAATTGGAGAACCCTTGATGGCGAAAGTGCTGATAGTCGAGGACGAGTCCGTGCTGAGGCTCACCTTCGCCGAATTTCTATCCGAGGAGGGCTATCACGTTGATACGGCGGAGCACTACAACGAAGCCGCGCTTCATCTCGCCAACGGCTCGTACGATGTAATCGTCACCGACGTTATCCTCGAGGGAAAAACCGGAATCGACGTGCTTCGGCTTGCGAATGAAAGTCAACCGAAAGCATCCGTCATTGTCATCACCGGCGAACCAAACGTGCAAACCGCCGCGGAATCAGTGCGCCTCGGCGCTTTCGATTATCTCGCAAAACCAGTGACGGGTCGCGACTTGAAGCGCGTCGTCCGGCACGCCCTGGAGCGAAAAAAACTTGCGGACGAGCGCGACCTGTATGCCACGCAAATGGACAAGTATCGCAGGGATCTTGAGGCCATCTTTAACAGCGTAAATGAAGCCATCCTGACCGTCGACAGCGATCTGAGAATTCGACAGGCAAACGCGGCAGCCGCTTCGCTGTTGAATCTTTCGGCCGCCAACATCGAAGGGCAGCCTGTCGATCAGGTCTTCTCCAGCGATCTTTCGCCCGTCGTTGATGCGCTCCGCACCACGCTCAATTCCCATAATGCCGTGACCGAATTCGGTCTGGAGGCAAACCTTCCGCATGTCGGAACAAAAGTGCTCGTGGTCAGCGTAACGCCGCTGCCGGAGAACAGCCACGGCAACTTTGGCGCTGTTATCGTTGCGCGCGATATTACGCGGCTTTCCCGACTTGAAAAGGAGTTGGAAGTCCAATCCAAAGTTCGCAGTTTTGTGGGTAAGAGCGCCCGCGTTCTGGAACTGTTCCAGTTGGTCGACAATGTCGCCGCAACAGACAGCACCGTGCTCATCTGCGGCGAAAGCGGCACGGGAAAGGAATTGATCGCTGCCGCGCTGCATTACGGCAATTCGCGCGAAAAAGGCCCGTTCATAAAGGTCAATTGCGCCGCGCTCGCCGACGATATTCTCGAAAGTGAACTCTTCGGACATGTCAAGGGCGCTTTTACCGGCGCGGTGCGCGATCGCGTCGGACGCTTCGAAGCGGCGGATGGCGGCACCATTCTCTTGGACGAAATTGGAGACATCTCCCATCGGCTGCAGCAGCGTTTGCTTCGCGTTCTTCAGGAGCGCGAGTTCGAACGCGTGGGAGACACGCGACCTATAAAAGTGAACGTGCGTATCATTGCATCAACAAATCAGGACCTGGCCGCAAAAATGCGCGCAGGGCAGTTTCGCGAAGATCTGTATTACCGGATCAATGTTGTGCGCATCGAAATCCCGCCCCTTCGCGAGCGTACCGGAGACATCCCGCTGCTTGTAGACCATTTCTGCCGCAAGTTTGGAGAGACGTTCAAGAAACCGCTCATTGGCGCATCCTCGGAGGCAATGGAATACCTGATGAATTACCCCTGGCCCGGAAACGTCCGCGAATTGGAAAACGCGCTGGAACGCGCCTTTATCGTTTGCCATGACTCGGAGATTCTCTCTAAACATTTGCCGCCAGAGATTGTTCGGCGCGACGCCGTCCATACAAAGTTGCCCGCAATCGAATCTGAAGGTGACATGTCGGAGTCACGGGACGTCATCATGGAAGTGCTTGAGAAAACCGATTGGAACGTGGCGAAAAGCGCCCGATTGCTCGGCGTAGCGCGGAATACACTCTACCAGCGCATGAAGACCCTGAAAATCTCGCGCGAGAATCCGGCGTAGCTCGCGGCGCGGGGCGATGGCCTGAGGGGAGCAGATTCCTCGCGTCGCTCGGAACGCGGCCGAGGGTGGGCTTCCCGCTTTAAGATTCACCCAACGTCAGTGTCTGCTCTCCCAACAAGAAGTATGTCAAGCACGCTCAACGAAACGGGCTATAGCGACTTCTCCATCCGCACACATCCCCCGCCCTCTCGCCGGTCAACAAATCCCAGCTTTCCGCAGATGCCCCGCATGACATGGTTTTCGGCGAGAATCAAGCCATGGAGCCTGTCGAGTTTCTCCGCGCGCGCGGTGTCGAGCAGGCGCTCCATTAATTTCGTTCCCAATCCCTTTCCCTGAACGCTGTCGCTTACCACTATGGCGAACTCGCCTTCGTTCACCATGTGTGATTTGGAATATCGAACGACACCAAGAATGCGCGCTTCCTCGCTTGATCCATCCCTCCCGATGGCAACCAGCGCCATCGCGCGATCGTAGTCGATGAAGCACATTCGTGTGAGCCGTTCATGTCGCGTGCGCTGCCTCAGCGAAATGGTGCTGAAGTAGCGGGAATGCACGGTATCGTCGGAAAGAGTCTTATGAAACTGAACCATCAGCGGCTCGTCTTCGGGCCGTATTGGCCGTATGGTCACAGGGGTCCCGTCATCGAGCGTTTCCTCATAGTAATACTCGTGCGGATAGATGCGAATCGCGGCGGACGGCAATTCCTTATCTGGAATACCCCAGTCATGAAGCACCACGCGAGCATCCAAAGCGACAAGCCTGTCGGGAGACGCCAGCAGTGGATTGATGTCGATCTCGCGAATGCGCGGCTGTTCACACACCAATTGGCTGAAACGGACCAGCAACTGCTCAAGTTCGGCAAGGTCGACCGAGCGTTGACCCCGCACGCCCTGCAACGCGGTAAATATTTTCGTCTGCTCCATAAGCCGACGCGCCAAAGTCGAGTTCAACGGTGGTAAGCCCAAGGCGCGATCGCGAAAAACTTCCACCAACTGCCCGCCTGCGCCGAACAACAAAACGGGGCCCAACTGCGGGTCGATGCTGCTGCCGATTATCAATTCCAATCCGCGCACGGAAACCATGGGCTGAACCGAAACACCAAGGAAATGGCCGTCTCCCGACTTTTCTCGCACGCTGGATTCCATCGCGCGGTACGCGGCGATTACCTGCTCCCGGTTGGATAGGTTCAAGCGCACGCCGCCTACATCGGTCTTGTGGGTGATCGTTTTGGAATGCAACTTGATGACCACGGGATAGCCAATTTTGTCGGCAATTTGAGCTGCCGCCGTTTCGCTGTCTGCAAGCGTTGCGGGAACGACGGGGATCCCATACGCAGCAAGCAACTCGTGCGAATCGATCTCCGGCAACAGGGTCTGCCCCGCGTCGCGCGCTTCATTGAGTATCTTGTTCACTGCCGCGCGGTTCGGCGTGTGCAACTCGGAATCTGCCGGAAGCGTTGGCGTTTCGTAAAGTTCCTGCAGGTCGTATGCGTAGCGCCACATATAGTTGAAAACGCGCGCCGCGGTATCCGGATAGTCGAACGTCGCAATTCCACTCTCGTTGAGAATTGAACGCCCCGGCGCAACCGACGGCCCGCCCATCCAACTCGCAAGGATCGGTTTATCTTTCAGCGAGGGAAGGTTGGCCACTGCTTCCGCGGTGCGGGTTGGATCGGTCATCGCTTGCGGGGTGAGCACCACGAGTAGACCGTCACTATCCGGATCTTTTGATGCAAGCTCGACCGACGCTGCGTACCGATCGGGTGCCGCGTCACCAAGCACGTCTATGGGGTTGTTGTGGCTCCAATGCGGCGGAAGAATTTCGTTCAATGCATTCAAAGTGCTTTCAGATAGTGTCGCAAGTTGACCACCACCCAACAAAAGCGAATCGGACGCCAGCACTCCCGGACCGCCGGCATTGGTGAGTATTGTTAGCCGGGGACCGAGAGGCCGCGGCTGCTTACCCAGAATCTCCGCCATGTAAAAGAGACTCTCGATATCGCCAACCTGCAGAACGCCCGTGCGTCGAAACGCCGCGTCCAGCACGTCTGTACTGCCCGCCAATGCACCCGTATGCGACGCGGCAGCGCGGGCCGACAGATCCGTCTTGCCCGCTTTGAGCACGATGATGGGCTTGATGAGCGCAATCTCGCGCGCGGCGGACAGGAATGCCTTCGGGTCTCCAATGCTTTCCATGTAAAGCACGATCGATTTTGTATTGGGATCGTCTCCGAGCCAATAGATCAAGTCGCCCCAATCGACATCCAGCATGGATCCAATGGAAACAAACGCGCTGAACCCCACCCTCGAATTCATACTCCAATCGAGAATGGCGGTGCACAGCGCCCCGCTCTGGCTGATGAAACCGACGGAACCCGGCAACGCGCAGGAGTTCGCAAATGTCGCGTTGAAACCTGTAATCGGATTCATCACGCCCAAACAGTTCGGACCGATGATTCGCATTCCGGATTGCCCTGCCGCCTCCAGGATCCGAGCTTCCAATGCACGGCCGTCGGCCCCGGTCTCCTTGAATCCCGCGGAGATCACAATCGCGGATTTCACGCCCGCTTTCCCGCACTCCTCGATCAGTCCCGGCACGGTTGGCGCGGGTGTCACAATCACCGCGAGATCTACCGGCTCGGGAACGGCGGATACGGTTGGATACGCGCGAACGCCCAATACGTGATCGCGTCGTGAATTAACTGCATGGACCGCGCCGCCAAATGATTCGTTCAGCAGATTGGTCAGTATGGTTCGCCCCACGCTGCCGGGCTTGTCCGTCGCGCCAATGACAGCGACGGATGAGGGATGAAAAATGGTATCGAGTGGACCACGAGCGGCCAGTTCAGGTCCACTCCTGTGCGTAGGATTCCCGACGGTTTCGCGAATCACAACCTACTCCTCATGTCGACTTCCAGTTTTGCATGGAAAAGATTCAATTTCGGATTCATGGTTATTTGGCGGCGCGCTGCATGCACTGTTCGCGCGCTATAGACTAGATCATATTCGCGATCACCACAAAGCGAAAACGTTGCCAACCCCTAGGAAGACGGCGGCCATCCGAACCTGCTGATCCGGATGGCCGTCGGCCGAGTGTGGCAACGTTACGTCAAACGACTTCCCTCTTACGGCTCCATCTGGTGAACAAGCTCGATGTCAAATGCGCTGTCAGATCCGTGGCATACAGCGCAGGATTCCGCGCCTGCCGCGATATCCGAGTTCAACGCAGCATGAAGATTGGGAAGGAAACCGTCATGGCACGAATTACACGCCGCGGTTTGCGGCAAGATTTCGCGGACAACTGCTCCGCCGTTCTGCGTGACAAGCGTGGAAAGCGCTTCCGCCGCCGTCGGCAGTTCAACCGCGCCGTCCTCATGGCAAATGTCGCACTTACGCAAATCGCCAGGGAACCGCACATGGGTAAAGTCATGCGCAGTGGCGGGCGATCCGAAACCGTATACGGTGTATTCGTCTTCGAGATCCTCGCCCCGGTGAATGCGGTGAAGCATGTCCTTGAAATTCACGCTTTCGGGCTCTTCGTTAGGCGCAACCAGATCGCGCCGTGCCTCGTCCGTGGTGTTCGGGTTGTGACACATCACGCAGTAATCGACGCCTGTACGCTGTTCCCCGTGCGCCCGTATTTCGCCATGGCACGCATTACAACTCTCTTCCAGAACGGATACGCGCCGCTCGACGGGCTCGCTGCCATTCAGCGTAAAAATTGTCCGCGCGTTGGACGCCGTACCCTGATTAAAGTTTGCGCCATCGTGTGTGAAACTGCGGCGGCCTTCCAATGCAACCGCAAACGTATCGGTCGATCCAACCGGCAGCGCATCATCACCGCCATTGAAGGTATACGTGTACGCGCCGCCGCCATTGTTCACCAGCGTGCCGCTAGCCCCGTTACCCTTGATCACGTTACGATTGTACTTCTCGTATTCAGACACGGGGTAAGCAATGGTCCCGGCCATGGATATGGCGGCATTGGTGTTCAGGTCTGCGATCGGATTGCCCGCGCCGTCCGATGCGGTGAATACGATCTGCAGTTGCGGTGTCGTGTCCGGCGTAAGCACCTGCAACGCGGTGATGTCGAATGTGATGCCTGGCGCGTCGCTCGTCTCCTGCGGACGCAAGTGAGCCTCATATATTGGCGCGACGCCCGGCGCAGTCGGCGTATGGCATGCGCTGCATATGCTGTCGTCCGTCAATGGCACGCCAATCGGGTGGTTCGTGAACCCTGGAGGCGTCGGTTCCGCAAGATTAAACCAAGTGCGATCATGGCAGGATGCGCATCCCGCGATCGTCGGGTTCTGTAAATGAAAATCGGGCTTCGGCATGTCGCTCGTATGACAGGTATCGCAGTTCTGCACGGACTGCGGATAAACCACGTCGGAATAGTCGTGAACAGTATTGCCGAATCCCACTATCTGATAGGGCGACCCATCAAGAACACTGGGAAGCGATTCGCCCATATGAATCTTGTGAATCATCACGGCCATGTCAACGGTGTTGCCGGAATTCCCGTCCGTGCTCTGCGGCGAGTGACACATGATGCAAAGCTGAATCTCTCTGCGAATGTCACCATGCAGGGAAAGCCGCGTATGGCACGCATTGCACGATTCCGTATTCACAATCTCTCGCGTCTTGACGTTACTCTTTCCGTCCGGACGAAACGCCAAGACCGCATTCGCGGAGTAGATTTCGCCAGTCGCGCCAAACTCGCGCCGAAACTGTCCGCCGACCTGATGGCTGGCTGTAGGCCCATAGTTGGCGGGAATTGCCGTCGCAAACTTGTAGCGAAACTGTCCGTTCTTTTTCTGCTTCAGCCCAAGCAACCCCGCGGAATCATACGTGGCCTGAACCGCCGCGTTGGCGGTTCCCGGATTCTCGATGCGGGTGTTATAGCTCGTGTACCGGGTTGTGCTTCCGTTGCCCAGCTTATCCAGCCGCCCAAGAAGGAAGCGGGCCTCCGTAAGCTCGTTGATGGCGAGTATGTTTCCAGCCTCGTCCGTTGCCGTGAAAAAGACTTCCGGCCGAAGGTCCGCGGGTATTTTCACGCGGTCTATGGTGATGACTAACCCCGGCGACCTTCCGCCGAAGTACGTCAGCGCCTTGTCTTCCGTGAGATACTCGCTCTCTTCGCCGACAAGCTTCGCAAAGATCGACTGCAAATCATCCGCGGCGAGCGCGGTGAATGAACTACCGACGATCATGCTACACGCCACTGCAATTCTGGTCAGCCCGCAAGTTTTTGTAAACACTGCGGCCTCCTTTCCGTCCGACGGCGGGCGCCGTCTTCCCCTAGCTCGTTTGGTTCAATCGACCCTATTCGATTTACGACCAATCAGATGCACAATTCGTACCAGTTTACGTCCCTCAACGTGCCCCTCGGGCGCGTTGGATAATCGGTTTCAAATGGCCTGTTCCGCGAGCAGGTTGCCGGGTGAGACTCAACCGCCAATGGTCAGGTTGAACACTTGTGTACTCGTCAATGCTGTCCGCCTGCGCACTATTGCGGATCCAGCATCCCGAGATCGGTCAGCACCTGAGGACTTTCCTCTTCCATGGCAAGTACGCCATGGCAAATCGTGCAGTCCTGGCTGATGGTCTTCGAGCCGTCGACCGTGCTGAATTCCCCATCGTGGCACCGGAAGCACCCCTCGGAATTGATGTGGCTGATGTTGTTGATATACGTGCCCCACGTCACATTCATCTTGGGAAATACGTTCCGTTTGTAAATCGCCTGCGATTCCTCGATGGCCTGCTTGATCTCCGCTGATTTCGTCTTCGCAAGCTCCGCATGGTTATCGCGAAAATGCGATTCGATTCTCCGCGCAATCTGGTCAAGGTCGCCCTCTTCACCTTTGACTTCCTTCAACGCTTCCACCGCCACTTTCTTGATTGACGGCAGCGTCTTGTCGATCATGCCGTGGTTCAACGCCTTGTCCAGCGCTTCGCCAGGCATCTCAAAAATGTGCGCGGGCCGATTGTGACAATCGATGCAGTCCATCCGGCGGGTTTCGCCGCCAGCCAGTTGCGCGAGATCCGGCGCCTTGCCACCCGGAAAGTATTCTGTAATCGAGCCGTCCGGCTCCTTCACGCGCACCGCGGCAATCTCCTGGCGCTGGGGATCGAGCGTGGTATACGTCGTCTCACGTCTTGGATCGATATGCCAGCTATGGATGCCGTGCTCGGTCCCCGCCCCGCCGATATGCATGAGCAGAACCGTGTGCATCGGTGTATTTGCTTCGTCCTCGCCATACCGCGTAATGACGCGCACCCGGTCCCCGGTGAACTTCTCCGGCATGTGACACTCCTCGCAAATGTCGCGGGAGGGTCGCAGATTCTTCACCGGCGTCGATACGGGATGTTCATAGGTATTGAACGTAACGGCAAAGAGTTGCCCGACGCCGGAAAGTTTCGATCGAACAAACCACGGTGCGCCCGAGCCAATATGGCACTCAACGCAATCAACGCGGGAATGGGGCGAGTTCAGGTATGCAGTGTATTCAGGCTCCATTACCGTGTGGCAAACCTGTCCGCAGAACTCCACCGACTCCATGTACACGACGCTCTTGTAAGTAGTCGCTCCCAGCACAAATATATTCACGACGGATAGGAAACCCACCATCCCCGCGATTTGGCGCGTGCGCGGATTGTTGAAATCGATTCGCGGCAGCTCCAGCCGATCTCTACTGGTTTCGATACCATGTTTTCGCTCGAATTTCCGCTGCCAAATCGCCCCAATCGGGATCATCACCAGCCCAAGGACAAACACACCCGGCAGCACGAGAAATGCCAGAATGCCAAGATACGGCGAAGATACCAGTTCCAGTACTTCGAGGAGCACAACCCCCGCGACCGCAATTGCACTGAATGTCGTCAGCGACGCGCCGAGCAGCGTCAGCCAGTTCCTGCACAACAGCCAAAGCAATGAATGAACCAGGCTTCGCATTTTCTTCAGCATCGAAAACCCTACCGATCTGACTGGTTTTGGTTTATCCCAATGGGTCGGTCAAGACCCCAAACAGTCTGGTAGAAACGGAGCAAGTACAATGCCAGAGCAATATTACCCGTAAAGGGCTCGACGCCTCCAGACCCAGCATGGATTCTAACTGGAACCCGGCCGCGCACCTCGCATCATCCAAAATAAAGCTGGAACTGTCCGAATGAACGATACTGCCAATGACACATCTGTATCGTGATGCGCGAAAAGTCGCTATACGGAATCGCTTAGCTTGAGCTAATTCCCCCGCTCACGCCCTCACGAATCCATGCGGATCTGCTGTCACCCGCGGATCTGTCTCGTTCCGAAGCAAAACGAGGAATCTACCACCCTCCCACGAAGCCCCTGAAGCACAACTGAAAAAGAAAGCGTCCTGAACCCCTTCACGCCCCCGAAAGGCCTGGTGGTTCAAGGCGTTTCCTGCTGGGCCAACAAGCCTTTGATGCAGTAAAAAATGCCAAAAAGAAACCCCACCGGTGCACCAGCCCCGGGTCGGCACAAAAAGTGCAACGAATCAACGGTGAATTCCGTTGCGCAATAGGGTATGTTCCCTGTAACGTAACGAAATCGATAGGTTTGCCGCCCTGGGGAGGAGGCAGTTGATGCCTTCGAATTCGATAGTTCAGCAGCCACAGACCGTGGCGCAGACGGTTGGCCTTTGCCTTTCTCGCAAGCCAATGAGCGTTTCGCTTGTTGTACTGGCAGCGGGGATGTTGCTGCTCGTCTCGGGCTGTCCCAGTGGCACCGGCACCATAGGCAGCCAAACCACTTGTCTCGCATGTCACAATGGCCGCGTTGCGGAAGACATGCGAATCTACCTCCTGAGCGCCCATCGCGGCATTGATTGCACTTCCTGCCATATCGGGGCGGAAGCGCACGTCCAGAGCGGTGGCACCCTCGGCACGCTTGTGAATCCTTCAACTTGGACCATCGAAGCCTCGTCGGCAGTGTGTGCCTCATGTCACCAGCAGGAAGTTACCGGATTTCTTGGCAGCGCCCACGCCACATCGCGCCGCGTTGCCTGTTACGACTGCCACGACGTGCATTCCCCGCTGGAAACGAGAGCGCCCGTGGCCAACAATCTCTCATGCCTCACCTGCCATGGCATCTTCGATTTTCAGACGAATGACATCATCAGCGCGCATACCAACCACCCGGTCGACCCTTCCGGAACCGGCGCGAGCAGATGCACGTCGTGCCATATGCCGCCCCTCGTGCGGGAGGATCAGGCCGACGGACCACACTCCCACTCGTTCCTGCCGGTCGAACCCATCGAGAGCGCGCGCCAGTCAGACAATGGGGAGACCGTGCTACCGAATTCCTGCGCGGGCACCACGGGCTGTCATGATGGTTCGGTTGCTGGAACGCCAATTTTTAACATCGACAACGCCGACCAGATGACGGGCCTGCAGGCGATTTTTGAGTTCTGGTACGGCACGGACAAGGCCAGCGGCGGAATCGACGTAGTTGCGCCATGAGCCCGTATGTGAAATCCTTCAGTGCGCCACCGCAAAAAGCCGGATTCGTGGCTTCTCGCCGAAATGGAAAGGCGATCTTCTTCACCATGGTCGCGCTCCTGGCGGCACTCTGCATGCCGGTCGCCGCACAAGAAAACGCAACGACAGAATCGCCCGAACCGCCTCCTTCCGAGGAAGCATCCCCGCAACCGGAACAGGCGCCACCCGCCGACACGAAAGCAATGGAACCGGCCACACCCCGACGCCGCTGGATCAGTGGCCAAATCGAAGCAAGCGTGGATGCCATTTCGTCGGAATCTGAAGATAGCATCGATCTGGACCAGATGCTCCAACTCAACATCGATCCCCTGTCAAACGAAAAACTCCACCTCCGAAGTTTGTTTTGGCTGCGCGAAGACCTTGAAAGCATTGATGAACAGTCTCCGCTGCGCGACATCGATGACAGCTTCAGCGGCGACGTTCACGGCAACGTGGTCAATCTCCATCTCGATATCGATGACTTGTGGGGAGAATCGATCTTGAGGATTGGACGCCAACGCATCAATGAAGGCACTGCGTACAACCGGCTCGACGGGATTTTTTTCAAGAAGGAACTCACCCGCTGGCAATGGTATGTCTACGCGGGATGGCAGGCCTCGCTCTACGATCACCCATTCGATGACCCCGCGCTTGGCGGCGGCGCTCAGTTCCAACTCTCACCCGCCACCCGACTCGCTGTGGACGCCTATTGGATCGACGAAGATCGCCTGCACCATCCCGACGCCTACCGGTGGCGGATCGCAAATTGGTTCTACCGCGATTATCCGCGCGAAGTGGAACGCGATATCCACGACTCTTCAATCGCGCTCAGTATTTGGCAAAAAGTCACCGAGAACATCCGATTCATGGGCCGTTTCGAATGGCTCGATGCCGAATCCCACCGGCTAACGCTCCAGACAACCGGATTCATCCCCGCGCTGGACACTTCCTTTGAAGTGCGATACCGCCAACTTTTCGAAACCATCGAGGATCGCGCAAGCGATCTGACGAGCTACTACCGCGTGCTCGGACCCCAACAACAATATAAAGAACTGCGAATCGTGCTCCACCGTCCACTGACGCAGCGCTTGTCGCTTTCGATAGAGGCCGAGTTCCGCGACGCTGACAGCGAGGAACCTCGCGACCGCACCAGCGCCTGGAACCAGGCTTACTTTTACGTCGACAAGTCAAATCAGGATTTACAACACTACAGCGCGACGCTGACCGCGGAAAAACTGCCGTGGAATCTTGAAGCCTCGCTCTATGGCGAATACTGGGACATCGATAATTTCGACGATTCATGGCAATTCGGCGGAGACATCACCAAGCGCTGGGATGCATGGAGTCTTACGCTGGGCGCCGAGTATGTGAGCTACGACGACTACACTACTCGCTACAATTTCTGGCCCAGTTTCCGAAATGAACTGCGCAGCGCGTTCCTCGCGCTGAACAATTCTTCCCTCTCGACGTTCTACTACGACAACAATTTCACCGTGAATCTTCGTGACGTGGTTCGCGTCGATGCGGGAAATGACATCGTCTCCGTATTTGCGGAGGCGAGATGGAAGATTGATTCCAACCAGGACATTCACGCAAGTGTATCCATTGAAGAAGACGACAGCGAAGACTCGCCCTACTGGCGCGTCAGAGCCGGGTATACAAGAAAGTTCTAAAGAATTCGGAGCATGATTTCATGACGCGGCATCCAAGGTTGTTTTGGGTGGTTTTCACGATAGGCGCAAGCATTATCGTGGCCGCATGCGTCACCGTGTCCAAACCAAAAGTGACAAAACCGGACCGCGGCGTGCGCGTTAATCATGCGCTGCACGCCGAACAGGGACTCGATTGCGCAACCTGCCACGAGCCCCAGGATACGGGCGCAGTATCGTTCCCCACGCATGAAACCTGCTCAGCCTGCCATGACATCAACGTGGACGAGGCCTCTCCCGAGCAATGCGGTTTGTGCCATACACGCGAAGACTACAGCATCGAACCTATCCAGAAATTGCTGGGGACGGAACTGAAATGGAGTCATGCCCCGCACATTGCCAAGGAAATTGAATGCGCAACATGCCACTCCACGCTCGATCAAACGGTCGCCGCGCTACCGGCCGGATCGCAAAAACCAGTCTGCATGGACTGCCACGGCAAAACCAGCCCGACGCTGAACGAATGCTCGGTGTGCCATACCGAAGTGAACGCGGAGTTTATACCAAAGTTCCGCGGGACCCAGCGCATTCAACACGATTCCCCCGCGATTTGGGCGCACGTTCACGGTGACGAATCCAAGGTGGACCCCAAGTACTGCGCAATGTGCCACACCGAACAGTCGTTCTGCGACAGTTGCCACACCACGCACGCGCCCGACAATCACACCGTAACATGGCGCCGCAAGACCCACGGCATGGAGGCCACCTGGGATCGCAACAGTTGCAGCGTCTGCCACGAAGAAGATTCGTGCTTGAAGTGTCATCGAAACACACAACCCGATTCGCACAAGCCGCAATGGGGCCCGCCGGCAAACCAGCATTGTGTTTCATGCCATTATCCGCCGTCACAAACGAATTGCACCGTTTGCCATGAGGCCATCGAGCACAAGTCCGCGATGCCGTCGCCCCACCGATTAATGATCTATCCGCCGCGATGCAATGCCTGCCATCCCGGCGGTTTGCCAAACCGCGCTCCGCACGCGACAAACAGCACCGTGCGGTGCGATTTCTGCCACTAAGGTGTCACCAGGAGGAGTAAGAACGATGTGTAGAAAAAAAACAGAGGTTGTTGTTCTGGCAGTCGCAGTCATGCTGGCGTTCCCGCTCGGCGTGCAGTCCGCCTGGGCCGCAGACGCCTCGGAATACATTGGCGAGTCGCAATGCAAGGTTTGCCACAACAAGAAGGCCGAAGGTGAACAGTGGAACAAGTGGAAGGAAACCAAGCACTTCAAAGCATTGGAATCGCTGAAGTCGGAACAGGCGATTGCAATCGGCAAAGAGAAGGGCTTGGCGAAACCGCCCGTCGAGTCACCGGAATGCCTGAAATGCCACGTAACTGCGTATGATGCGGCGACCGGCACTGCGCCTGCCAAAATTAAGTTTGAAATGGGCATTCAGTGTGAAACCTGCCACGGTCCCGGACTGCAACACCAGGCCGACGGAAAGAAAATTCTGTTCGAGAAGGACCTCTCTGTTGATCCAAAACTGAAGATCATCACGCACCCCGAAGAAAAAACGTGCCTGCAATGCCACAACGAAGAGTCTCCGACGTGGAACCCCGAAAAATACACGACGAAAGACGGCAAGAAGGTTGGATTCGATTTTGAACAGGCGACAGCGAAAAACGCCCACCCGAATCCGCTGAAGAAAAAAGAGGAATAGACGGGAATTCCCGTTCCGCCGTTTACTTCCAGCCACAGGCCGCCGGCCTGTGGCTGGAAGCAGGTTTATCGAGTTAATACACGTCTGTAAAGGGCTGCAATGGTGCGTCGCGCCGGCAAAATAGTGCTGCAAATTCTTTCCTCGTACGCGCTCGGCATCGCTACGCTGTTCTTGCTGCTGGTGCTCACGTATCTCGGCACGCTCGAGCAGATCGAGCATGGACTGTTTGCGACGCAGCAAAAGTATTTCAATTCCCTGTACGTGATTCATGAAATCAACGGAATCCCGCTCTTGCCGCTGCCTGGCGTATACACGCTGTTGTTCGTGCTGGGCATAAACATGCTGCTCGGCGCCATCACGCGCTTTCGCTGGGGCATGCGTCACGCCGGCGTCTTCGTCGTGCACACGGGCATTCTCATCATGCTGCTTGGCGGTTTCGTCACGTACCACTATTCCGTAGATGGCCATCTGACGCTCTACGAAGGTGAAACTTCTGACGAGTTTCTGAGCTACTACGATTGGGAGATTACCATCGCCGAGGACGGTGTGGCGGATGAAAACGATGCCCTCGTTATTCCGGGCGACGCCTTCCGCGACCTGACCGGCGACAACACCCGCAGCTTTTCTTCCGCCAAGCTGCCGTTCACGATGACGCTCTCGGGTTTCATGCCAAACGCCGTGCTCATGGGCGGCACGAACACTGTCACCCCCATTCCCCGCGACGCCAAGAATGAACGCAACGTCGCGGGAATCACCGCGCAGTTGGCGGCGCTGGATGGAAGTACAAAGGACATAGCCAACCTCTGGGGAATGTCTTCCGGACCATATCGCTTCCAGCTTTCGGATAAATCGTGGAACATCGCACTGCAACGACGCAGATGGAAACTGCCCTTCGCGGTAGGCTTGGACAAATTCACGCGCGTGCTGCATCCCGGCACGGCAATGCCAAGTGCTTTCAGCAGTGATGTAACCGTCGTCGAACCGGTCGGCACGCAGAAGGTCCATATATCCATGAACCGCCCGCTGCGATACAAGGGCTACACCCTCTTCCAGGCCTCCTGGGGTCCCACGAACGCGGGCCCTCAGGATAAATTGTTCTCGACCCTCGCCGTCGTGCGTAACCCCGCGGATCAGTTT
>ERZ761602.2768-NODE-2768-length-26467-cov-6.449190_pt1 | contig 26467 bp, 24 predicted proteins | sample MGYA00512165_ERZ761602 | MGnify/ENA primary metagenome ERZ761602 (study PRJEB28899, sample SAMN02445085) | bioreactor sludge metagenome | biome: EBPR sludge; isolation source: Thorneside wastewater treatment plant | place: Australia: Brisbane, Thorneside...
CTTGTGAGCACTACCACCTCAAGGTAGCGTGTCTACCAATTTCACCACCCGCGCACACGGGAGAGTCCCATTGTACCAAACGCCGTTCCCGAAGTGGGACCTCCGGTCGGATCGCAACGCGGATGACAGGGTCGCGTAGGAATCTTCACGATGAAACGCCGCAAGTTCGACGGAATCAGTTCCGATGCGTTCGTGGCCGACAACGATCGTCGCGCACTCGAAGCCCTCAAGGCGGTCCCGCTCCTTCCGACCCTGATCAAGAAGTTCTATGAGGTCGGGCTCGATCGCTGGCTCTATTGCTGGAACATGGCGATGAGCGTCCGATGCGGCCCGAAGCAGTACCGAACCCTCCACGAGATCCTGCGCGAGTCGTGCGCGGTCCTCGACATGCCCGAACCGGAGCTCTATGTCACGAGCAACCCGTTTCCGAACGCGTGGACAAGCGGGGTCGAGCGGCCTTACATCACGATCCGATCTTCGATGATCGACACGCTTTCCGACGAGCAACTGTATCACCTCATGGGTCACGAACTGGGCCACATCAAGGCCGGCCACACGCTCTACAAGTCGGTGGCTTCCGTGCTTGCGCCCCTTCTCGAACTCATCGGTCGACGGACACTCGGCCTGGGGGACGCCGCGAGCATCGCGCTCGTCCTTGCGATGGCGGAGTGGTCCCGGCAAGCCGAAATCACGGCAGACCGGGCCGGCCTCCTGGTCAGTCAGTCGCTCGACACCTCGATCGACGCCAATCTCGCGCTGTGCGCCGGGCCGAACCGTCTCTCGCACGAGATGAGCCGCGAGGCGTTCATGGACCAAGCCCGCGCATACCAGGCCATGAACGCGCTGGACGCGCTCGGCAAGGTTGTCGTGTTCCTGCTCCTCAGCTCGACGTTCACTCATCCGATGCCGGTCCACCGCACGCACGAGCTCGATCGCTGGGTCCTTAGCGGCGCCTACGACCGTATTCTTGCCGGGGAGTACCCCAGGGTTGAAGAGCCGGCGGGAGCCGCCCGCTAGGTCCAGGGAATCGGGGACCCTCAGCCAGGCGTCATACTGGGGTAGCCGTGGCAGTTTCCACCGCCGGTCGTGTTCGGCCGAATAAGAAGCGCTCCCCTTGGAAGCGCCGCCTCAAGATCGCCTTCGCGCTCGTCTTCTTGATGACGCTGGTGCTCTTCATCGTGGGTGGGCTGATCTGGTCGGGCGAACTGAGCAAAGCCCAGGAGAAGATCCCGAAGCTCGAGTCGTTGCTCGGCCAGTATTCGAACCAGCCGAGTGTGATCGTGAGCGCGGACGGACAGACCCTCTTTACGATCGCCTCGGAATACCGCAGGCCGATCAAGGACTTGCGGAAAGAAGTGCCCGACTCCGTCCGCAACGCCACCATTGCGGCCGAGGACAAGCGGTTCTACGACCACGAGGGCATCGACACGATGGCGATCATGAGGGTTCTCTTCACGAACGCCAAAGAAGGGCGCATGGCTCAGGGGGGCAGCACCCTGACGATGCAGCTTGCCAAACGACTTTACTCGGATGGCTCCCGAACCTTCCAGCGCAAGCTGGAAGACATGGCGATGGCGGTGCAGATGGAGAGGGTCCTGAGCAAGGACGAAATCCTGCGCCTCTACTTCAATCAGGTCTACTACGGTCGCAAGGCCTATGGCATCCAGGCCGCGGCGGATATCTACTTCGGCAAGAAGCTGGACCAGCTGACGATCGGTGAAGCGGCGATGCTTGCTCGCTGTGTTCGACGCCCGAGCCAGGAGAACCCGATCGACAATCCGAAGAAGGCGATCGAGAATCGCGACGTGGTGCTGTCGATCATGCGCTCGGAGAGAATGATCTCCGAGGAAGAGTACGAGAAGGCGCTCCAGGAGCCCCTCAAGGTTCGGAAGACCGCAGTGCGCGCGGTCGCCGGGGTCAAGCTCGCGCCCTATTTCGTCGACTACGTCCTCGAAGTCCTCCACGATGAGTTCCCCCACATCGACCTCGGGGCGGGCGGCTATCGGATCGAGACGACGCTGAACATGAAGATGCAGACGAAGGCGGAGGAGGAAGTACGGAAGCTGGTGCGGAACAACCGCTCCCGCCGCGTCACGACCGCTGCGTTTCTGCTCATGACGCGCTCAGGTGAGATCAAAGCCATGGTCGGCGGGGTCGACTACAAGCGCAACCAATACAACGTGATCACCCAGGGTCGCCGCCAGCCTGGCTCCGCGTGGAAACCGTTCGTCTACGCGTCGGCCTTCGAGAGCGGGCGCCTCAGCCCTCGCGACACCCTGAGCAACGCCCAATACGTCTTTCGCGACCCGTATACCGGCTACCAGAAAGTGTTCAAGAACGCATCCGGGCGTTATGGCGGTCAGGTCAGTATCCGGACCGCAATCTCACAGTCGCTCAACATGCCGGCGCTCCGCGCGATGGAGAGAGCGGGGCCTGCGACGATGGTCGGCTACGCCCACAGAGCCTTTGGCTTCGAGAGTGAACTCGATCCCGTGATCGCGCTCGCCCTGGGCGCGGGTGCGGTCTCGCCGCTCGAGATGGCCCAGGGCTATAGCGTTTTCGCCCTCGAAGGAGACCGAGCGACCGCCTACGGAATCCGGCGGATCGTCGGTCCCGACGGGTCTGTCGTGCGGGAGTTCCGGCCCGACATCAAGGTCAATGTCATCAGTAAGTCGACGGCGGAAGCGATCTCAAGCTTCCTCCGGGCCGTCGTGACGAGCGGAACGGGGCGTATCGCTCGAAGCGTGAACAACGCGCGGGGAAAAACCGGGACGACGAGCGAAAACCGCGATGCTTGGTTCTGCGGGTACACGGACGAATTGGTCGGGATCGGGTGGATCGCCAACGAACGGCCCAATCCGAACCCGAACGCGGCACTCAAGTGGGTCTACGAGCCGATGTCGCGCAGTGCGTTCGGCGGCACCGTCACGATCACCATGTGGCAGCCGATCATGGCGTACGCGCAAAAGCTGATGGGCGAAAAAGCGCGACGCATCGAGGAGAAGTCGTACGGCGGTGGTGACAGCATTCCGGCCGGCATCCGCAGCGACGACACCGGAGATGAAGTGCCGGCCCCCGGCGACGTGCCGGCGAATCCTGACGATGGCCCGGTGACCAGTCCCGATGGCACTCCGGTCGGCCCGCAACGTCCGGCCGAAGATGGTGGTGGGGGCGCGGACGGCGTGAGACCCGACGAGGACAGGGGGGGCGATGTGATGGTCGAGATCTGCGCCGACTCCGGGGCCAGGGCGACCCGTTATTGTCCGGAGACGGTGGTGCGGCCGTTCAGACGTGGCACGCAGCCACGGAGGGCTTGCTCACTCCACGGACCCTAACTCGATTTCGGGAGCGGATTCTCGATGTGGGTCAGGACTTCCTGGACCGCTTCCAGTTGACGGTCGATCGGCATCTCATCGACCGAAGGAACGTGGAGGAAGCCGACTTTCTTCTCCCTGAAGCGCATGAGGGCTTCGAAGTAGATGTAGTTGCAGAGGTAGTTGCCTGCGCTGAAGCTGTGGACGAGGCGGGGATGGTCGGCGAGATGCTCCGGTTGCAGGAGCTTGGTTTGATCCCAAAGCGTTCCGCCGAGCACTTTCGGCGCACCGGCGCGGATTTCGGCCGGTCCTAGGGTCTCTCCGCGCACGTCGGGCTGAGCACCGATCAGGTTGCGAGCGAAGAGCTCGACCCGACACTTGGTGGCGTATGCGTTGACGCCGAGGAGAAGCAGGCGGTCGAAGCTGTCGGGATTGAGGCGACTGAGGAAGTCGCGGACCCCTCGGTACGACACTTCGAGAAGCTCATGGCTTCGGCCACAATTCTCGGCGAGAAATGTCGAGGGGTTCTCGTTCACCCCCGAAAAGACTCCGAACCCCGTAACCAGGGTTCTTGTCGCTGCGGTCGGCTTTGTCGAGCGTTCCGGCTCCACTGTGGTGGCCCGGGACGGAGAAGCGGCGGTGCCCTCGCTCTTCTGCATTCCAAGACTATCGTACCAAAGGATGGGGAGGGACCTAGGTCCAATGGGCCGTCCTGGCCGTTTACTGCTCGGCCCCGGACATGCCATACTGTCCGTTCGCATCCTTTTTGGGAGCAGTACGAGAACAAACATGAGTGATATGACCACCCCGTCGCGGGCCGAATCAACCCCTGGCGCCGCGCCGACTACCGGTGGGGAAGACCGGGGTCCAAAGAAATTCAATCGTGAGAAGGAACTCGCATCCGTGCCGGGCATGGAGGGCAAGTTCCGAGGTCGGCGACGCCGCAAGGTCAGCTACCTGACGATCAACAAGATCGACACCGTCGACTACAAGGAAGTCAACATCCTTCGACGGTTCCTCAGCGACCGCGGCAAGATTCTGCCGAGCCGCCAGACCGGCAACACCGCCAAGCAGCAGCGCATGATCGCCGAGGCGATCCGCCGAGCCCGCGAAATGGCGCTTTTGCCGTTCGTGGTGACCGAGCCGCCGCCCGAGCGGCCGATGCGTCCGCGCTTTCGAGACGGCGATCGCGACTATCGTGATCGAGGCGATCGGGGTGACCGAGGCGGGGATCGTGGTGGCGATCGCGGCGAGCGACCCAGCGCCCCCGCGCCGGCCGCCGAAGCGCCCGCTTCCGAGTAGCTCGATCCAATCCTGCGGCTGGGTACCCTCTGCTCGTGGCCAGCTTCGGGCCGATCGCGCCTCACTACGACAGCTTGATGTCGCTCGTCCCGTACAAGATGTGGGCGAGCTACTACCAGCTTCTCTTGGCGCATCAGGACCTCAGGCCGCGCAGGCTCCTCGACGTCTGTTGCGGCACTGGGATCCTGGCCGAGCAGTTCGCCCGAGAGGGCTACACGCTGGCCGGCATCGATCTGAGCGCCCCGATGATCGAGGAAGCCCGCCGCAAGGCTGAGCGACATCATCTCGCGATTCGCTATGAGGTGGCCGACGCGGCCACCTTCGATCTGGGCGAGCGGTTCGATGCCGCCTACTCATTCTTCGATAGCCTCAACTACATCGTCGATCCAACCCAGTTGGCCGAAGCGATGCACCGTGTGGCCGAGCATCTAACGCCGGGCGGAAGCTGGATCTTCGACCTCAACACCGCGTACGCCTTCGAGACGAAGATGTTCGACCAGCAGGATACGCGCAACAAGACCGCGGTCAAGTACAACTGGGTCGGCGACTACAACGCGGAAACAAGGGTCATCGAAGTCGCGATGGAATTCTGGGTCGATGGCGGGCATTTTCGGGAGATCCATGTTCAACGGGCGCACTCCCACGACGAGATCGTCGAGATGCTCGAGGATGCGGGATTTGGGGCTATCCGGGCCTATTCGAGCTACACCCTCGATCCTCCACGGAAAAAGGCCGATCGTTTGCACTACACGGCGATCCGAATCTGAGGATTACCGGAAGACTTGCCGTACAATGGCATTGGAGCTGTGACGTACGATCTCTCGGCGGCGACTCTGCTTTTCGGTCTAGCTGGAGGACTGATCGTCCTCGGGGCGGCAGCATATGGCTTCTTCGTGCTCGGACGCGCCCTCGGTGATCGCCCGGCCCGGCCCGGTCACACGACCCTCCGGCTTGTCGGAGTCGGCTGTGGGTTCGCGCTCGTCGTCCTTCTTTGCACCGCGGCCTTGCGTCGCCCGGTCGATCGCGCGTTCATCTCGCTGATCGGCTGGTTCGCGACCGCCGTTCCGACCGGAGCGGGCTTCCTGGCCGGGGTGGACGAGTACCGGCGGCGCGTTGCCGACGCCATGCATCGGCGCGCGGATCGGTGGCTGGCGGATTGGGAGAGCGAGCGGTTCGGCCCGACCGAGATTCCCGACGAGTAGCCTTCCGAATTCGGCAAGTCTGGTGTATGATGGAGGGTGCGCCGTGCCTCGGCGAAGGTGTTCTATGACTTCTCTGTTGCTTGCCATCTCGTTGTTCCCCGCGCTTGATTCGGGCCCGTCGGTGTGCGCCATGACCGGCAACCCCATCAGCGACGACGTATCCCGCGTCGACTATGCGGGCGTCCAATTCGGGTTCTGCGGTGTGAACTGCGTCATCGCCTTCGAGCGAAACCCGGCGACCGTTCTGCGGAATCTGCCGAGTGGCGATAAGCCGCGCGGCATGTACCTGTTCGACCCGGTGAGCGGCGCGAGAATCGACCTTCATCGTCAAGGTGAGGTGAAGTTCAAGGATCTTGGCGGGGTTCGGGTGTATTTCGAATCCAGCGCCAATCTCAAGACCTACGAGGCGAACGACAAGGCCTATCGGATCACCGCCCCCCGTGAGTGCCTCGTGGACGCCGTGACCCGGACCCCGCTGGCGACCTATAGCGACGCGGTCGGGTTTGTGAACTTCGGTGGGGTTCGCTACTACTTCTCGGACGCCGACACGATGAGCCGCTTCAAGGCGACCCCGAGGAGCTATATCCAGGCCGTCGGTAGCTTCGTCACCGAACCGAGATCCATCCGCGTCCCGCGTTGATCCCGCCTCGCTCCTTGCTCCAGCTTCCGGTTGGGGCAAGGAGGTCGGCCCCACGCAGAGCGGGTCGACAGACTTCATGAACGTTGCCCACGTGCCCTTGAGCTTCGACGTTTTCGACGCGGGCGTGATGGGCTACCAACCTTGCTGGGACCTCCAAAAGCAACTTGCGGCCGAAGTCGCCGCAGATGCCCGGCCCGAAACGCTTGTCCTCGTCGAGCACCCGGCTGTTTTGACCCTGGGTGCGAACTTCCACTCGGAGAACTTGCTGCATCCCGAGGAGTGGTACGCCGAGCGCGGGATCGATATCGTGGTGACCGATCGGGGAGGCGACGTCACCTACCATGGACCGGGACAGCTTGTGATCTACCCAGTCTTCCGAGTGGACCGGCATGGACGTGACCTCCACCGCTGGCTCCGCGACCTCGAAGAGACGATGCTCCGGACGCTGGCGGCGTTTGGGTTGGAAGGGCGTCGATTTCCTCCTCACACCGGCGTATGGATCGGGGAGAAAAAGGTCGCGGCGATCGGCATCAAGGTACGAAAGTGGGTCAACCTTCACGGCATCGCGCTGAACTGCGAAAACACTCTGGATATCTATGACGAGTTCGTACCGTGCGGGATCCGCGATTACGGCGTTACGAGTCTTTCCAAGGCGCTCGGGCGCGTATTTTCGGTCGCGGAGGCAAAATCGCCGGTCCTACGCTCGTTCCAGGCTGTTTTTTTCGCGCAACAATAGGACGCAACGAACGCATGCCGAAGTACACGGTTCGGATGATGGGGGCGCTGGAGGTTTCGGGTGGTGAGCGGTCGACCGATCGCTTCGAGACCCGGAAGACCGCCCTGCTCCTTTCTCTACTTGCACTGGAACCGGGCCGAGCGCGCTCGCGCGATGAGCTGGGAGCGATCTTGTGGCCCGGCGACGAGCCCGAGGACGTGCGGCCCCGCCTTCGGCAGGCGATCGCGGCTCTGAAAAGGACCTTCAGCGACGATGCCGATGCGGCGGTGGTCGCGGACCGCCTTACCGTGAGCCTCAACCCCGAGTGGGTGACCTCAGACACCGAACAGTTCCGATTCCTTGTGAAACGGTCCCAGCTCCTGGCGGAGGGGCCGGATCGGGCCAAGGCGCTCGAGTCTGCGAACGAATGCTGGCGTGGAGAGTTTCTCCCGGGCTTTGCCGACGAGTGGGTGCTTGCCGAGCGCGCACAACTGGCGACGGAGCGCAGCCAAGCGCTCGAACTGCTCGTCGAGGCTTGGCTTGCGGCCGGGAACCAGGACGGCGCGATCGACGCCGCATCGCGATGGGTCCAACTCGACCCGCTGCGGGCCACGGCCGTCAACCGAGCCATGGAGATTGCTGCGGCGCAAGGACGCCTTGCCGAGGCAGTGATCTTCTATAAGCTCCATCGCGACCGGCTTCGCGACGAATTGAAGATGGACGCCGCGCCCGAGATGAAGTCCTACGCGGCCCAGCTGCGCAAAGAGGCTCGTCTCAAGGGCATCGATGTCGACGACCTCGGAGAATCCGAAGTCGCAACGACGCCGGCACCACCCGTTTACTCGACCCGTCACTTGCCTCAACGGTTGACGGCGATCTTCGGTCGGGACGCCGACCTTGCCGTGCTACGCGATCTGACCGAACCCGGTTCGGGAACTCGCTTGGTGACGATCACCGGCATGGGCGGTGTCGGCAAGACGCGGATCTCGTTGGAACTCGCTTGGCAGCAGATCGAGCGCTACGAGGGCCGCGTCTGGTTCGTGCCGCTTGCCAACGTGCGGGACCCCGAGTCGATCGGAGGTGCGATCCTCGACAGTACGGGGACCAAGCGTGCTGCGGCACTCGATCTCGACCAGCTGGTCACCACGTTTGGCGACTCGCCCCACCTCCTGATCCTCGACAACTACGAGCAGATCGTCGACGGGGGGGCTGAGTTTCTCCACGAGCTTCTGGAGCGCACGCCGGCGGTCACGGCCGTGGTCACGTCGCGCCGGATGCTCGAACTCGGCTATGAGCGAGAGTTCCCGCTCGTGCCGCTCCCCACGCCTTCTGGCAAGACCATCGTCGAACAGCTCCTCACCTTCTCGAGTGTCCAGATGTTCGTGGAGCGTGCTCAGCAAGCACTCCCCAGCTTCGAACTCGATCAAGAGAATGCGCTGGTCGTGGCCGATCTCTGCAACCGCCTCGAAGGCATCCCGCTGGCCCTTGCCCTGGCGACGTCGCGTTTGCAGGTGATGTCGCCGAAAGAGATCTTGGCGGGTCTCGACGCCCGGTTCGATGTGCTCACGACTCGGCGTCGTGATCTCCCGGATCGGCATCGAAGCCTCCGAGCCTCGTTCGAATGGAGTTTCGACCTGCTTCCTGAAGCCGCGCGCCGGGTCCTCGCTCAGATGAGCGTGTTCCGGGGTGGGTCGAGCATCGAGGCTCTGAAAGACGTTTGCGCGACTCAAGAGGTGCTCGACTCGATCGAAGTCTTGGTCGAGCATGGTCTCATCCAAGAAATCGAGGCGGACGGCGCGCGCCGGTTCGATATGCTCGAGTCGCTGCGCGAATTCGCGGCCGAGCACCTGGAGGCGGAGGAAGCGGTCGCCGCGCGAAAACGTCACTGCGATCACTTCAGCGGCTTTGCCGTGGGCATCCTCGAAGGGATCCGTTCCAAGGAGAGACAGCAGGTGGTCGCCCGTACCGACCAGGAGCTTGACAATCTCCGCATCGCCATGCAGTGGGCGCTTGAGCACGACCCGGTCGTGGCCCTCAAGCTGGCCTGTAATCAGGGCCAATACTGGCATCTCCGCGGGATGTTGCGTGAGGGTCGCGACTGGTTTGAGCGCGTGATTGCCGCGAACACGCTGGAGAGTTCAGGCGCGGATTACGGCCGGGCGTTCAACGGCATCGGGATCCTTCTCGACCGACTCGGACTCGTCGAAGAGGCAACAAGCGCGCTTGAACGAAGCGTCGAGGTTTTCGACCAAATCGGTGCGCACCAGCTCGCCCATAACCCGCTGAATAACCTCGGCAACCTCTCTCTCAAGGCAGCCGACTATGAGCGCGCTGAGGGCTACCTCTCGCGAAGCCTTGCGATCTTCGAGTCCGATAATGATCTCAACGGCATCGCGATGGTCCTCGGCAACATGGGCAATCTTGCCTGCGCGCGAGGCGACTTCGACACGGCTCGCGAGCGACTCGAACGCGCTCTCGCGATGAACCGCGCCTCCGGGAATCAGCCCTGGGAGGCGAACAACCTCGCGTCGCTGGGGATCGCGGCCAGCTACTCCGGCCATCCTGAAGAAGCCGTCGAGGTTCTGAGTCAGGCGCTTGCGCTGCAAAAGCAGCTCGGCTACATGATGGGGATCTCGAACGCATCGATCCAACTCTCGGAAGCGCTACGCCGTCGGGGCACACCGTCCGAGGCGCTGGCGCGAGTTCAGGAAGCGCTCGCGGTCGGCCTCGAAGTCGACGCAAAAGAAGTCATCACACCCGCCCTGCGCGAAACGGGCATGGTGCTCGAAGCGTTGGGTCATCCGGGGCTCGCGGCCGAGTTCTGGGGAGCTGGTGAGGCCTTGGCTGAGATCACCAAGGCCGGTATCCATACGATGGAGCGCCGCATCTACGAGACCGCGAAGGACCGCGCTCGCACCGCGCTTGGGCCGACCTTCGACGCGCGCTTCGAACTCGGCCGGATCGAGCGGATCGAGGACCTCGTGCAGAAACTTGAGGCCACGATCGGGATCGGGTCCTGATCCATCCGAACCCAATGTATGCTGGCGTTATGTCGAACAGCATCGTCATCCTTGTCGCGATGGCGGTGGCGTTCTCGGTCGTGCTCTCGATCGTGATCACGGTTGTGGTTCGTATGGCGATGCGGCGTCCGTGAACGCCGTGTCGGGTAGCGTAGGACCATGAAGCGACTCTTCTGGTTGATCGCCCTCGTCACCCTCCTCGCCGGGTGCCAGAACGCGAAAGGCGAAGACGCGAACGCCGTTCCCCCGAAGGACGCGAGTCCGCAAGCCGAATCGAAGGGCTCGGGTTCCGGGGGCGTCGCGCCGACCAATCCCGCTGCTGGTGGCCTCTCGCCAGTGACCGGTTCGGAGAGCGTCACCGGAAGCGGAAGCGGCGTCGGACAAGCGGCGAAGGACAAGGCACGCCAGGTCGGCGGAGGAACGAGCGCGGATAAGATGCCCGCCGACGACCAGTAGCCATCAGCTTTTCGGCTTGCTGCCCCGGTATTGCTCGATCATGCTCCGGAAGCTCTCCTCGGCTTGAAACGCCTGCTGATACACGGCATCGACGAGGGCAAAAATCTCAAGAAGGTTGTTCAGGCGTTCGCGGAAGAGTGCGGCGTCGTTGCCTTGCTCGCCCGGGGGAAGACGCGCGACGCATTCGCGAATCGCGGTCGCCGTCGGATCGAGTTCGCGGCGCTTGCGCTCTCGGACGACGCGCGCGAACATCTGCCAAATGTCGCCCTCGCTCAGATAGATGTCCTTGCGGTCGCCGGGCCGCCGGAATCGATGCACAATCCCCCACTCGATGAGGTCGCGCAGGTTCATGCTTGCGTTCCCACGGCTGATGTGGAGCCGGTCCATGATCTCGTCGACACTGTGGGGCTTGCCCGTGCAAAGGAGGAGCGCATGGATCTGCGCCATCGTCCGGTTGATGCCCCAACTGGAACTCATCCGTCCCCATTCGAGGATGAACTGATCCTGCGCCGCGGTCAGCGGATCGCGTTCGAGCTTGGGTTCGGTTGCCACAGTCTATTGTGGTCCTGAAGAGGCGTGGTTGCGCGAAGTTCGACCGTTGTTCGTCTGCTGGTTTGACTTGCGATCGGCCGAGCTTGATCCGCCGACAAGAAACCGGTGACAATAGGGTCATGAACATGGTCCAGGTCGGCGCCTTGGTGAGTCGTGCCTTGGCGGTGTGGGTCGCAACGTATAGCGTTTACTACTTCGCCTATGGCATCGAAATGTTCGTGACCGGCACAGGCCCGAGTTATTGGTTCGATATTGTGGCGTCGGCGAGTCTCATGGCCTTGGCGGTCTTCTTGTGGTTCGGGGCGCGCCTATTTGGCAGTGTGCAAGGGCTGGGGGCTGACCCGGATCAAGACCACGAAGTGCCATCCAAGGCGGGCCTGGCGAGCGGCCTCGTTCAAGCCGTCTGCCTTTATTGGCTTGTGGTCGCGACGGCGGGCTGGGTTGATCGGATTCTGCGGCACTACGGCGACGATGTGGGAAGACCCCTTGCCGAAAGGCTCTTCACGATCCCCTCTTTCGTCTCGATCACGTTTTGGGTGCTTGCCCTCTTCGGTTTGATCCACGCTCGTCGATTGGGGCGCCTCCTGTGAACGGCCTACGCCCGCGCGCGGCACTGGCTCTGGGCTTTCGCGCCGTGGCTGTGGCGACCTGGCTCGATACCGGAAACGTCGCGAGGACCGCACGGTACCTGACCTCGGTCGTTCCGGAGGCCGCAGGTGTCCAGAGCCTCGCGGTCGCTGCGGGCCTCGCCCTTGGAACGGCCCTCTGGTTCGGTGCCGGCCTCTTCACGCGTCTGCTGATGGTTCGGTCCGAGACGTACTCCGTGGTTGCGTTTGCTTTGGTCGGCTCGCTGATCGTCGGGAATCGCACCCTCGCGCTCATCGCGTCGTTGGGCTACGAAGGCGATCCGGCATGGTTGGCTTATATTGACTGGTCCCACGGAACGAGTTACAGTGTCGTCGCACTGTGCTTGGGAATCGTGCTCCTTGTCGCGGCCCCGTTCGTCGCCGACCTGTTGGGAGCGGACCGCACCGTCGATGAGGAAGAGGAGAATGGTCTGGACAAGGGATCTCGGTGAGTCCACGGCAGTAGGTGATCGCCACGGTTCTCCATGCGGGTACGGTCAGCGCTCTCAAAGAGTATCAGGCGGGAATGTAAGCACCGTCATGCCGAGAACCAGGCACATATGACTCAACCCGTGAACAAGCAGATGCTCTTAGCGCGTGAGGGGTGGATAGCCCATGCATCGGTGCAACCTTGCCAAAGATCTCGGCTTGGGCCCATTTCTTTGCCTCCTTCGGGTATTGTTCGGGACGGAAGATCGAGATGAATCCGCTAACGCAAGCTCAGAAATGGGGACTCCTGATGTTTGCAGTGGCTCCCCTCATCCTCGTTCTCTTTAAGCTCCTGTCCACATCGAAGATCTGGTGGCAACAGTCGCTTCCGATTGTCGTCCACCTTCACAACGCAACTCCTGAGGAGATCACGTTCGCGAGCGGCGATGGCACGTTTCGCCGACTGCCGCCGCGCGGTCAAACGACCGTTGAAATCGAGGTGAGCAAAATGGGACTTCCTGTCAACGTGATCGAAATCGGATCAAGCTCCGATCTGCAGCGGTTTCGAATTCTGCCCAGGGTGGACCGTGGCGTCTATGTCAATTGCCAAGTCACGACATCAGGTGTGCTCTGGTCCGGCGATGATGCGCTTCCTCCCATTCTCAAAGAAACTGCCCGAGTGGGGAAGGCCTTCCGTGGCGACCAGTGACCGGCGACGAGACCTGTGGGTCTTGACCATTTTGGTCCTGTGCTGGTGGCCCTGTATGGTCCTGCTCTTGGGACATTCAGCGTCGCCCGCGTCGAGTGTGTCCGTAACGCTGTCGATCAGCAATATGTCCGGTCGTCGAGTGACCCTCATCCAGCCAGGTCGTCTTGCGAGAGTTGTGCCGGCGCAGAGCTCGGCAGTCGTCGATCTCAGTCTCACGCTTCTCGCAACCGATCGCAACGTCTTAGACGTGAGAACGGTCGGTGCCGTGCGATCGTATCGCCTTGTGCCGCAGTCCCTTCTCCCCGAGAGGCTCCACCTGCTCGTCGATGAAGACGAGATCGAGTGGAGATGTCCGGGAGACTTGGAGGTCTTCGAAGACGATGTACGGCCCGCGGAGGCGCACGGATCAAAACGGTGACGGATCCACAAGGCTTGCACCGGTACCAGAGTAGCCCCACGATCTGATTAAGAACGAGCGGGCCGGGTATGCTACCGATGACAGACACGACATCTGTGATGGTGCCGATCTCTTCGCGTTAGTCTGTCAGCAATGAATGCTTGGGCACAGGAGCGAAATACGAAGAACAAGATCAAGTCGATGGGGAAGGACCCGATAAGGTCCTGCCTGCACGTAGCCAAGGAGTGAGAACATAAAGGGCAGCATGATCGCTGCGATCGTGGCGGTTGTACTCGGTACGGTCGCACTTTGCGTTTACCTATACATTGGCGACCAGAATTCTCGTGAAAGGAAATTCGAATTGACCTTTGCCTCTTACGCACAAGAGTACTACGGCGCACACGGCACGTTTCCCACGCGCATTAGCGACGTCCGGACATTCATGGGCGCGGAGGGAGATCATTTCGATGAAACCGTTCGAAGTAGTAAGCCGGTCCTGCGACTGATAAGCTCGAGTAATGAAGAAGCGAAGTATTCGGTGACGTTCAACTGGTTCCTGCGCAAGAGGACGAGAACTTTCTCCGTGGTGATTGAGGATCCGCCCCAGAGTCCCGTAAAGTCGAGACCTTGACCATGGCAAAGGGATGGCACATGCAGACTCCAGATACAGAGGACCCTTTGCAGCCGGTCGACTACCCGAAAGGCGGGATCGAGTCTCCGGAATGGACCAAGGTCACTCCGGACGATCCTAGTGCCTGGAATGCCTTCACCTATTCTGGCAAGGGCGGCTGCACGAACTATTTCTTAGGTGCGGGTGAAACGGATCTTGAGGTGAACATCGCTCTGGGCACAGCTTGGATCAAGTGCCTAAAGGGGTACGTCTATCTCATTCAACGTGGCAGAGTAATGGCACTACCCGCGCAGGCTTTGGGATATCTCCAGTGCTTGACATCCGAGGGAATCGTGGCATTTTGCGGCTTCTCGGACCTGCTCGTCATCGATTCGGACGGAGTTATTCGATATGATCCATCCGCTGCGATCGACAATCTCACGATACTTGACATCCATCATGGCTACATCGCTCTCTCGGGAATGAGGCAGTATGTTCTCCCAGAGGAAGGCTGGACAGTCAAAGTCGCTGATGTTCCCCATTTTGTGGACCTGGAGAGCTGAGCGGTTTGGGCGCGTGAGCAGGTTGGCATCCTTCCGACGCCTGCAGTCAATCCCAAGTTCGCAATACGCGGGAAGGCTCGCAGGGCCCGAAACGAATGCGACTCCGTCATGAGCCCGCCCGTACCACGGAGATCCGCAGATTCGAAAGGAAACCTGGTAGACCAGTGCGATGAAGGTCGCCACGGATTACCTCTGGTTTCAAACAGCCGAGCGCGAGCAGTTCGTGCGGATCACCGACGAAGTCGCCCGATTTGTTGCCGATTCCGGCATCCAGGAAGGGTTCGTGCTCATTTCTGCGATGCACATCACCGCCGCCGTGTACGTGAACGACTGGGAGGAGGGCCTCATCGAGGACATCCGCGAATGGCTCGACCGTCTCGCTCCCAAGCGGGACTATCGCCACCACCGGACGGGCGAGGACAACGGCGAAGCCCACCTGAAGAACCTGATCATGCATCACCAGGTGCTGATCCCGATCACGCAGGGTGAGCTTGACCTCGGCCCATGGCAGCAGGTGTTCTACGCCGAATTCGACGGCCGGCGCAGGAAGCGAGTCGTACTCAAGGCCATGGGTGTCTAGGCGTGCCAGACTCCGATCATGACCGCGCCGCGCATCACCGGGACGTTTCTCGACGAGATCACTCACGACATCCCGAGCCAAAACTGGGGGCGGGACGACTGGGATCGCGAATTCGCCCTCTACCAGGCGATCGGGATCGACACCGTCATCATCATCCGCGCGGGCTATCGCAATCGATGCATCTTCCCGGCCCGATCGATTCCCGACTTGCTCCCGGTGTACGACGATCTCGGACGGGTCTTCTTCGACTTGGCTGAGACGTACGGGCTCACCGTGTTCTTTGGAACGTACGACTCCGGATGGCACTGGATGCGCGGCGCGTGGTGGTACGAGGTGGACATCAACCGGGCGTTCATCGACGAGGTCGTCGAGAGGTATGGCGATTCACCGGCCTTCGGGGGATGGTATCTGTGCCACGAGACCAGCCGGCATGACATGCACATTGTCGAGATTTTCCGAGAGACCGGGGGGCATTGCCGTGAGGCGCTGGACCGCCCGGTCCTGATCTCGCCGTTCCCGCAGGGCGCGAAGCAGTTCGGCGGCGGTTCGGCGTTCAGCCTCACGGAGTCGCAGGACCATTGGGAGCGGATCTTCGCCGAATCCAAAGGAGCTTTCGACATCTGCGCGTTTCAGGACGGCCAGATTCACTACCAGGAGCTTCCCGCGTTCCTCAACGGAATCGCGGACCTGGGCAAGCGGCATGGAGTCACCATCTGGTCGAACCTCGAGACGTTCGATCGCGACATGCCGATCAAGTTCCCGCCGGCTGACTGGCGCAACCTGCGCCACAAACTGGAGTCGGCCGCGCGCGTCGCCGAGAAGATCATCACGTTCGAGTTTCCGCACTTCATGTCGCCCCACTCGTGCTATCCCGCGGCCCACAACCTGTTCCGACGTTATGCTGAATACGCGGGGCTCCCAGGTTAAGCTCGGGCTCGAAGCGCGACGACGGCACCGAATGTGGCGGCGGCAGTTGGGATAGCCAGCCACCACCCACCGGCGACGACCCCGAGCGAACCGATCAGGAAGAGGTGGGCGCAGGCGACGAAGGCTCCATATCGCCATGAACCGGGTCGCGGGGGGGTCTTCGCGAGGACCCAGGCACCGATTGCGGCGGTCAGCGCCCATCCGAAGGCGTTCACGAGCGGTGCCCCGAGGATCGGGCCTCCGATCGGCCAGGAAAGATCGGTCCATTTCCAGTAGCCGAGGACGTCAGTCATGACCGGCTCCTTGAAAAGGTCGAGGAGTGCGGCGAGCAGGCCTGCCGCCAACGCCGCGACCGGGCGAGCGAGCGAACTGCCGACCCAAAGGGTGCAAGCGGCCGTGATCATCAGCCACGCGAACGGCAGCGCGATGGGAAAGGGCTCGCCCCCCGGAAGGCTGACGGTGGGCCACCACGCGGTGGTGTATTCGTAGCGTCCGAACGGGATCCCCGTATACAGACCCAGCACTTCCGCGGCAAGGCCGACGGCGAGGACGGCGGCAAGACGGGCCCGTCCACCCTCAACGAGCGGGCGGATCGCGAGAACGAGCCCGCAGGCGAGCGTCGCCAAGGACGCGGCGGGGGCGACGATTCCGGGAGACAGGCCCGTCATCGACGTCAAGAGGCTCCCCGCGATCGAGAACGCGATCAGACCGAGATAGATCCTTACAAGCCGGTCCGCGAAGAGGGGTCGAGAACGGGCACGATGCCGAATCACGAGGCTCTGAGGTCGGGACGACGAGGCGATTCGGACGGGCACAGCTTAGTATGGGCTGAACCGAGGCTGTGGATTCCGGACGTCATCGTCCGACAATGTTCCGTAGACCCACTTCGGGTATCGGTGGAGGACGTGTGGGTATCATCAACCTTGCTTCGGAGAGATGGCTGAGTGGTCGAAAGCGCCCGCCTGCTAAGTGGGTAAGGGAGAAATCCCTTCTCGGGTTCGAATCCCGATCTCTCCGCCAGCCTAAATTGCCTATGAAACGATTTGTCTGGGCGGCGTTCGTCGCTCTGGCCGCAGTCGGTGCGGCAGGGGCGCAAACATTCGAGCAGTACGTTCAACTTCGGAAGAAGCTGAACGTCAAGGAAGCGGTGGGAGCTTCAGCGATGAAGAACCTGATCGGCACCAAGACGCTGGAACTCAAGGGTGTCGTGACCGGGCACGTCAAGACCGGGACCGGCATCGTGATGATCCTCGACACGCCCTCTGGCGGTGTCGAGGTGGAAGCGGCGGAGCTTCCGGATTGGCTGAACGGCAATTCGGTCTCCGTTCGGATGCTGGTGACGGCCGGCCGGTCGGACGAACTCGCTTCGCCCCAGGTCAAAATGCTCGGCGTCGCGGCCGAAACCCAAGTCGCGAACTGGGAAAAGGCCCAACCGAAGGCGGTCGCTCGGACGTCGACGCGCTCGACCCGGACCAAGTCCGCCGTGGCGTCTCGCAAAGGTGGCCGTCCGGCCCCGTTGTCCGGTTCGTTCGTGCCCCGAAGCGACTGGCAGGTGAACGCGAACGACGCGGTCCCGATTTACGCTCAATTTATCCGCCGTCAAAACTCGCGTCTCTCCCTGGATGAAGCGACACGCATCGCCGCGGGAGTCGTGGAGTTCAGCGTCGCGCAGGGCGTCGATGCCCGCCTGATCATGGCGATGGTCATGGTCGAGAGCGGCTTCGACCCGAATGCGAAGAGCCATGCCGGAGCGATGGGGCTTGGCCAGTTGATGCCAGGAACCGCCAAGGGTATGGGCGTGGGGAACCCGTACGACAGCATCGAAAACCTGAACGCGACGGTGCGGATCGTCCGCGGGCATCTTGAAAACTATCACCGAAAGACCGGTGATGCCTGGGATGCCTTGGTCCTGATGCTCGCGGCCTACAATGCCGGCTCGGGCGCGGTCCGACGGCATGGCGGGGTACCCCCTTACAAGGAGACCCAGAATTACGTGCGGAAGGTGACGGATCTGTACCGACGCCTTTGCGGTGCCTAGGAACTCCCGAATCGAGCCCGGATTTCGTTCGAAATCCGGGCTCGATTCGTTTGTCAGGCGGGTCCCTTGGACGCTTTCAGCCTGAATCGGGTATCATTGAGGTCGCATCCAAGTTGGAGTTTTCTGGAAATGGGCCTCGAAATGTCGGGAATCTTCTCGCCAAATCGCTCGCAGGCCTCATGGAACGAGGCGGATCGTGCCATCATTAGTAGCAAGGTCCGCGTGACTCCTGAGACCTAGAAGGCTCAGTCTCCGCCCTCGGAGCGTGAAAATCGGGGAAAATCGGGTCGATCAGACTCGAAAAACCCTTGATTGTCGCGCTCGGAGGTAGTATATTTGCGGTAGAGCCTTCCGGAAGAGAGGGATCTCTGGCGAAGGAGGCACGTCAAGCGACAGCTTCGGCCAAGGACGGGCGAAATTGAAAGACAGCCCGACCCGAAGTCCAAGTTCCGCGCTTGAGGACATCTACGGCCCCGGAAGGGGAGTTGAGGAGGTTGTACATTGAAGCGTACGCTTTTGATTCTCATGACGCTCTTGGCACTCATTACGGGGGCCATGGCGCAAAGCGGCGAGCGCTCCTACGATAACGCCACGGTCATCGTTCGATACGATGGTGGCTCTCTCGGGGGGAATCTCGACGCACTCAACGCTTACATCGACGCCAACTGCCAGGACGGCCTGCCCGTTCCTGAGGGTTGCGACTTCATCGATGTCGTCGCCGAGTCCGACCCGTTCTTCGATGAGGTCTTCGGCTATCGGCAGATCCGCTTCCGCATTTATTGCGTCACCCTCGATGGCGAAGGCAACGAAATGCGCGAAGAGTTGCCGATGTATCTCGAAGATTACGGCTATTCCGTCATCGACTGCATCACCGAGTACCTGAACATGGGTGGCGAGCAGGGCGAGATCGCGGAGTGGTTCTTCAACGAACTCGGCGAATACAATCAGTGGCCTGTGACGGATCCGTTCTTCAACGAAGGACGACAGCCTGCCCTGAATCGCGCCAACTTCCCGGCCGCGTGGGCGAGCAACGCGACTTCGAACGCCACCGTTCGAATCGGCGTGGTCGACACGGGTTGGGAGAACGGCACGCTGTTCCCGTTTGTTCCCCATGAGGACCTTCGCAACAAGGTCTTCGCTGAGGTCAACTGGACCGGCTTCCTCGGCATCAACAATGCTCTGGACATCGACTACAAGTCGCACGGCACCCGCGTCGCCGGTCTTGCCGCTGCCGACACGAACAACGCCATCGGCGTTGCCGGTGCCGGCTACGACGCTCAGATGGTCATCTTCAAGACTGGCCACTTCTCGGCCGGACCGCTCCCGCCGGCTCCGATCGGCGCCACCTGGTTCGGCACCGTTGCGAGCATCTTCTTTGCTCACAACTTCTTCGGTTGCCAGATCATCACGATCCAGAGCAACATCAACATCGGCGTGCTTCCGCTCCCGCTTCAGATCCTGAGCGAGCTCGTGATCCGCGACGCCACCATGGGCAACCTGCCCGGCGGCTCGGGCCTACCGCCGAGTCTCATCATCGCCTCGTCGGGCAACGGCATTGGCATCACGACGCTGCGCTGGCCGGCGGTCCACCCGATGGTGATGGCCGTTGCCGGTACGAACAACCTGGCCGGCAAGTTCGCCAACGGCGAACTCCGCGAGGGCCTGGCGTTCTACAGCCGCAACGCTCCGAAGTGCGAAGTCGCCGCTTCGGCCCAGAACCTGTACTCGACCGAGAACTACAACTTCTTGGCTCAGTTGCTCGTTCCGCCGGCCTACGATGGCGATGGCTCCGGTTACACCCTGTGGCCGTTCGCCGGCTTCGGTGGCAACTTCGGACCGCCGCTCTTCGGCAACGGTACGTCGTTCGCCGCTCCGCAAGTCGCGGGTCTCGCGGCTCTCGTTTGGGACTTCGCCGAGAATTCGGCTCCGGCCCTGAACATCAACCCGTTCTCGATGGCTGACTATGTCCGCGCCCGCATCGGTAACAACACCGACCAGATCCAGTCCGACGGTCCGCGAGTGATCTCGCAGGGTCGCCGAGGCCGAATCAACGCCGGTCGCTCCGTTGCCTATGTCGCGTCGGTCAATCTCCCGTCGACGAACGTAGCCACCTCTCGACTCGGCACCGCGTTCAACGCTCAGGTCGTCCTCGATCGTCCGGCTCCGGTCGGCGGCGCGGTCGTCCGCATCTCGAGCTCGAACGCCGGCCTCGTCCGGCCCCGCGTGACCTCGGTCCGCGTCGCTGCCGGTCAGACCACGGCCACCTTCGGTATCACCGTGGCGCGCGCTTTCAATGCGCCGCTGACGAACAACCGACAGAAGGTCGAGATCTACGCCGACTTCCGTGGCACCCGCCAGGTCGGCCAGCTCTTCGTCGTCCGCTAAGGTACACCCCTCAACGGACAAAAGCCTCCCGGCTCTGCCGGGGGGCTTTTTCTTTGCCTCGGAACGGCGTATCATGAAGTGCGCACCATGCACGACCTCCAACCGGCCCTCCATCGTCCGATCGGTCGTGCCCTTCGCCGCGCGCCTGAACTAGCCGAAGCTTATGACAGCCTCGGGCGTTGCCTCCAGAATCTCAGGGAAACGTCGGCCCCGTGCGTCGTCGTCGTCCAGAACGGCGTGCTCCTGGGGATCGTCGAAGAGCGTGAGGTCGTCCAATCGCTCCTCCAAGGAGATTCGATCCATGCTCCGATCGGCACGCTGGTGCGCGATCCCGAGGTAGTTCTGCGAAGCCACGAATCCGGGGCATCCGCCCTGCGCTTACTCAACGAACGCGGGGCGGCATACGCGATCGTGGTCGACGAGGACGACCGTCCGCTCGGCGTTTTGACTTGGTCGGATGTTCTTACGGTGCCGGACGAGCCGCTGCGGCCACGCATCGTGGGGGGGATGGCAACGCCGTTCGGCGTGTACCTCACGGACGGGATGACGCGCGGCGGCGTGGGCCCTTGGGCCCTTGTCGCGACGGGGGCACTACTCTTCGGGCTATTCCTGCTGGCCAATCTCGTGGCGTACGGGCTCGAGGTCGTCTCCCAGTCCTGGGCCATGTCCGACGCCGTTCGTGCCAACCTGCTCGGTGCGGCGAGCCTGCTTGTATTCCTGGGAGGCATCCGAGCGCTGCCACTCGCCGGTACCCATGCGGCCGAGCACATGGTCGTCCACGCGATCGAACGCAACGAGCCTCTTACGCCGGAAGTCGTCGCCCGGATGCCCCGTATCCATCCGCGGTGCGGCACCAATTTCGCGGCCGGCGCGATGCTCTTCATGGGGATATTCAGCTCGCCGTGGCATTCCGACCCTCAGCTGCGGATGCTGATCGCGGCCCTCGCGACCTTGATCTTCTGGCGCCCGCTTGGTTCGATGCTTCAGTTCTTCGTGACGACGAAGCCCCCGACACCTGCCCAAATCGAGAGTGGGATCCGATCGGGTCAGGACCTTCTCGCCAAGTACCAGACCGCACCCCGTACCTACGGCAGCGTGTGGTCTAGACTCTGGAACTCCGGCCTTCCTCAAATCATGGTCGGATCGACCGGCATGTCCCTCGTCGCCGAGGGCCTCGCCCGGCTCACCGGCTTCGATGCGCTGGTGCGGGTATACTTTTAGCTTCTCCGAGGTTTCACCTTTGAACACCGTCTACAACGTACTCATGGTTCTCGCCGTCATCGTCGCGCTTCTGTTCGCGGGACTGATCTTCGTCACCGGAAAGGGCGATGCGATGTCGGGCGGGGGCGGGTCGATTCGAACGACGTTCAAGGGTCGGGCCACGTTCGACGACAAGATCTCGAACGTCACGATGTACTTGGGCGGTGCCTTCTTTGCGCTCATGCTGATCCTGGACTATCTCGGGACGCGCCTCTTCACGAACTAGCCCTAGCACCCTTCGCGCGGAGAAGGATCACGACGCCGATCACCGCGGAGACGAGAGATCCGAGGAAGATTCCCACCTTGCTGGTGTCGACCGCTTCCGCCGACTCGAACGCCAGAGACGCGATGAAGAGGCTCATGGTGAAGCCCACCCCGCCCAACACAGCGACGCCGGTCAGCTGAGCCCAAGACACCCCGCGGGGGACGTTCGCGAGTCCCAAGCGGACAACGAACCATGCGGCGAGGAGTACCCCGAACGGCTTGCCGAGCACGAGGCCGAGACCGATGCCCAGAGTGACCGGACTGCGGAGCGCATCACTGGGGAGCCCTGAGAAGGCAACGCCCGCATTCGCGAACGCGAAGATCGGCACAATCAGGAAGTTCACCCACCCGTGAAGCACATGCTCAAGCCGTTGGAGGGGCATCTGCACTTGCTCGCAAGAGTCCTCGATGCCCTGCAGGAGGCTGATCCGGTCATCCGAAATGACCCCACCCCGGCCCTCGGATTCCTTCGCGCGGAATCGGTCGAGCAGGCTCTGGACGCTTTCCCCAAATCCCCGCGCGTCGAGTCGGACCTTGGTCGGAATGGTCAGCGCGATCAAAACGCCGGCAACCGTCGCGTGGACGCCACTCTTGAGCACGGCGAGCCAGAGGAGCGCGCCGATCGCGAGATAGGGCCCCAGCATCCGAACCCCTGAGGCGTTGAGGGCAATCAGCGCGACAAGCAAAGCCCCAGCAATGCCGAGTGCAGTGACGTCGAGTTGGGCCGTGTAGAAGAGGGCGATGATGAGGACGGCACCGAGATCGTCGACGATCGCGAACGCGGTTAGGAAGATCTTCAAAGCAAGTGGAACTCGCGAACCGAGGAGCGCCAAAATCCCGAGCGCGAATGCGATGTCGGTGGCCATGGGAATGCCCCACCCGGGAAGGGAGGGCTGTCCCCAGTTGAGTGCCACATAGATCGCGGCCGGCACCGCCATGCCTCCGACGGCGGCCGCGATCGGCAGCATGGCGTGTTTGGCACTCGAAAGTTCGCCAATGAGGAATTCGCGCTTGATTTCGAGCCCTACAAGGAGGAAGAAAACCGCCATGAGGCCGTCGTTGATCCAGAGGAGCAGCGGCTTCTCGAGCTGGAAGTCGCCGATTTTGAATCCTGCCGGCATGTCTCGCCAGCCGAAGTAGCTCGCGGCGAAGCCCGAGTTGGCGAGGATCAGCGCGACAACCGTCGCCGCGATCAAGACGATGCCGCCCACCGCCTGCGACTGCATGAACTCGAGGACAGGCCGGATCAGGCGCTTACGGATCACCTGCGGCAGTGGACCCCTCGACTGGCCTTCCTTCCCCATCGGTGACGTCCATCATGGCACCCCGACGCCGTCGCCGGCGCGACAAGGGCCGTAGAAGCAGTGAAATGGCACACGGTTAAGATCGCGTTCTGCAATTACCAGAATTCGGAACAAGGGTAGCGCTGTGGCTGGGAGAGGGTGTATCGTCTCTGGTGAATTCGTGCGCATTCATGGCGCAAGTAGTTGGTGTTAAGGCCTGCACGGCAGGCACTGGCGGAGGATCAGTGAAGATGGTGAGAGGGATGTGGACCGCCGCAACGGCGGCCCTTTTTATGACGGGGGCGTTCGCCCAACAGACGTGCGACGGCACCGCCGACTGGCGCTACAACGGCCCGCAGGTCATCCAGAACGTTCAAACCAGTTTTGGCGACAATTTCAGCGAGCTCAATGTCGGCTACGCCTACATTGCGGATGGGAATCTGAACCTCGTCTTGGCCGGGAACCTCGAGAACAACGGCAACAAGCTGAACGTCTTCATCGACTCGGTCGACGGCGGCCAGAACCGGCTTCGCGGCGACAACTGGAAGGACACGATCGGCAACTCGTGGTACCTGACTCGTCTCGGCGACTCGGGCGGCCCCAACGGTTTCACGTTCGAGTCCGGGTTCACCGCCGACTACTTCTTCGGGCTGAACCGCAGCGGCGGCAACCTGTTCGTCGACTTCTCGGCAACACCGGACACTGCGAACAACCTCGGCTACTATCTCGGCCAGTCCAACCTCACGGACGGAAATCTGTCCGGCGGGAACAACTTGATCGGAGTCAAGGCGAACTACAACGGCGCGAACACTGCCGGCGTCTCCGGTGGTACGGGTACCGGCTACGGTCTTGGCGGCGTGGTGAATACCGGCGTGGAGCTGGTCATCCCACTTTCCGCGATCGGATTTCCCAGTGGTCCCATCCGCATCGTGGCGTTCGTCGCGAGTAGCGATAACAGCTTCCTCTCCAACCAGTTCCTTCCCGGCGTCGGCTACAACGGCGGTACGGTCGGGAGTTACGGGGAGCCCCGTGGCCAAAACCTCGGCGGCACCGGCGCGAACTCGGGTACCCAGTTCTTCCTTGCCCCAGTGAACGGGAATGGGAACATCGTGGTGAGCCGAATCAGCACGACGTCCACGTTCGTGAGCAACCAAGCGTACCAAGTCAATGTCGACGAGTACACCACGGGCGGAACCCTGGTCCAAACGCTCGCGATGCCGACGACGACTTCGGGCGCTAACTACCGCCTCACCATGACCCAGAGTGCAACGAGCGAGGGCTTCCTCACTCGGTCGACCGATGGTCGATACCTCACGATCGCCGGATATGACGCGGCGATCGGAACAGGATCGCTTCCGACGACCTCATCTATCGCCCGCGTGCTCGGGCGCGTCGCAGCGAACGGGGCGATCGACACCCGCACCGGCCAGGCCTTCGGCACCGCGACCAACCCTCGATCGGCGGTGACCTTTGACGGAGACAAGCTCTGGCTGGCCTACGCCACTCAGGGCAGCTACTACTTCCCCCTCGCAGGCGGGGCCGGTGTTCAGGTCAACAGCTCGGCCCTCAACTCCCGCGTCGCGAACATCTTCAACAACCAGCTCTATGTCTCTATCGCCGCGAACATCTCCGCGGTCGGCGCGGGCTTGCCTGAAAACTCGTCGGGAGTCCCGACACTTGGCCTCACCGGCGTGCTAAGCGGTTACGACTTTTACTTCGCAAACGCGAACACGCTGTACGTGGCGGACGACGGGGCCAGTACCGGCATCCGAAAGTTCACCTACAACGGCGCGACCTGGACCGCGCGGTACACGATCAACAGTGGCCTTACCGGATCGAATGCAACGCGTGCCCTGGCAGGGGTTTGGACAAGCGACACCAACGTGCGTCTCTACACCGTCCACTCAGACAACACGGTGCGGTGGGTCGACGATAATCCGACCCTGACCTCCAATCCGAACAATCCCTTCACCACGATCGCGACCGGTAACTCAACGAACACGTTCCGCGGTGTGGAGTTCTCGATCTTCCCCGCCAACACGGCCCCGACCCTCACGGTTCCGGCCAACGCGACGATCAACGAGTTCCAGTCCTACAGCGCCTCCGCGACCGCGACCGATCCTGACGCCGGCCAGACCCTGACCTTCTCCAAGGTTGCCGGCCCTGCCGCGCTCACGGTCTCAGCGGGTGGCGCGATCGCATGGACGCCCGGCGAGTTGGACGGCGGCGGATCCTACACCGTGACCGTTCAGGTCACCGACAACGGATCACCTCCTCTGAGCGATACGAAGTCGTTCACGATCTCCGTCAATGAGACCAACCAGGCTCCGACGCTCGATGACCCCGCCGACGGCTCGGTCGACGAGCTCGTGGCGATCAGCCGAACGCTCGTGGGTGCAGACGCCGACCTTCCCGCCCAGACCCTGACCTACAGCCTCGTTTCCGGCCCCGGCTCGGTGACGGGCAACACCTGGTCCTGGACTCCAGGTGAGGCCGACGGCCCCGGGACGTACACGGTGACGGTCCAAGTCAGCGACGGCACCGCGAGCGCTCAGCAGAGCTTCGATGTGACCGTCAACGAAGTGAATCAGGCTCCGACCCTCGACGACCCTGCCGATGGCACCGTCGATGAGCTCGTCGCGATCTCGCGAACGCTCGTGGGTGCGGACGCTGACCTTCCTGCTCAGACCCTGACCTACAGCCTCGTTTCCGGCCCTGGCTCGGTGACCGGCGACGTCTGGTCCTGGACCCCGGGTGAGGCCGATGGCCCCGGGACGTACACGGTGACGGTCCAAGTCAGCGACGGCACGGCGAGTGCTCAGCAGAGCTTCGATGTGACCGTCAGCGAGGTCAACCAAGCTCCGACGCTCGACGACCCGGCCGATGGCTCGGTCGACGAACTCGTCCTCACCAGTCGCACCCTCGTCGGAACCGACGCCGACCTCCCCGCCCAGACCCTGACCTACAGCCTCGTTTCCGGCCCCGGCTCGGTGGCGGGCAACGAGTGGTCCTGGACTCCGGGCGAGACCGACGGCCCCGGCACCTTCACGGTGACGGTCAAGGTTTCGGACGGCACCGCCGAGGCTCAGCAGAGCTTCGACGTCACGGTCAACGAAGTCAACCAGGCTCCGACTCTTGAAGACCCGGCCGATGGCACCGTCGATGAGCTCGTCGCGATCTCGCGAACGCTCGTGG
>ERZ761602.2769-NODE-2769-length-26453-cov-8.585385_pt1 | contig 26453 bp, 12 predicted proteins | sample MGYA00512165_ERZ761602 | MGnify/ENA primary metagenome ERZ761602 (study PRJEB28899, sample SAMN02445085) | bioreactor sludge metagenome | biome: EBPR sludge; isolation source: Thorneside wastewater treatment plant | place: Australia: Brisbane, Thorneside...
CCGCCCCGAAGCGGGCCGAGAAATTCACCGTCGTCGCCGCGGAAGCCGCCCAGCTCGCCCTTGCCGCCCGCGCGCCCGATGCCGCCGCCCCGCCCGCCAGCCTGCTTGATGCGCGCCTCGCCACGCTCAGGGAGACCGCCGCGGCCGCCGACGCGTCCCTCGCCCCGCTGGGCCGCCAGGCCGAGGAGGCGATCCGCGCCCACCTCGCCGCCAAGGCGGCCGTGCGCGCGGCCGAGCAGAAGTTCGCGTTCCTCACCGCCGGCAGCCGCGTGGACCTGCTCGCCCAGACCCTCCAGCGCAACATGCAGGCGGCCCTGGACGACAAGGACCGCTGGCGCACCTACCTCGCGTTCTACGCCGCGGCGCTGCTGATCGGCGTGGGATACCTCGTCGCCCGCGTGATCGCCACCCAGGCCGCCCTGCGCGCGGCCAACGAAGGCCTCGAGAAGCGCGTGGCCGAGCGCACGCACGAGCTCTCCGACGCGCTGGTGAAGCTCAAGGAATCCGAGGCCCAGCTCGTGCAAAGCGAGAAGATGTCGTCCCTGGGCCAGATGGTCGCGGGCGTCGCCCACGAGATCAACACGCCCCTCGCCTACGTGAAGAACAGCGTGGTCACCGTGAAGGACCGCCTGCCGGAGCTCAAGGACGCCGTCCAGCAGTCCGAGCGCCTGCTGGGCCTGCTCGAGGCCGAGGCCGCGGATCCCAAGGACCTGCAGGAATCCTTCGCCGCCACGCGCACGCGATTGGCCCAGCTCAAGGAGCACCAGGTCCTGGGCGACCTCGAGTCCCTGTCGAAGGACGGCCTGCACGGCATCGAGCAGATCTCCGAGCTCGTGGGCAACCTCAAGAACTTCTCGCGCCTGGACCGCAGCAAGATCGCGAGCTTCAACGTGAACGAGGGGCTCGCGGCCACGCTGCTCATCGCCAAGCCCCAGCTGCGCAACGTGGACGTCGAGCGCCGCCTGGGCGACATCCCGTCGATCACCTGCTCGCCCTCGCAGGTGAACCAGGTCTTCCTCAACCTCGTCACCAACGCCGCCCAGGCGATGGAGGGCGACCGGCGCGTGATCACCCTCACCACCCGCCGCGAGGGCGAGGCCGCCGTCGCCATCGAGGTGGCCGACACCGGCAAGGGCATCCCGCCGGACGTGCTGCCGCGCATCTTCGATCCGTTCTTCACCACGAAGGAAGTCGGCAAGGGCACGGGCCTGGGCCTGTCGATCGTCTACAAGATCGTCCAGCAGCACGGCGGGCGCATCGACGTGAAATCCAACCCGGGGCAGGGCACGGTCTTCACCGTGGTGCTGCCCCTGAAGCCCCCGGCCGACCTGGCCGCCTCCTAGGGAAAGCCGCGACCGAGCCCCATGCAGATCCCCGAGCAGATCGGCAAGTACGCGGTGCAGGGCGTCCTGGGCAAGGGCGCGACGGGCATGGTGTACCGGGGCTTCGACCCGGGCATCAAGCGCCCCGTGGCCCTCAAGGTGATCGCCAAGGACACGCTGGACCCGGCCGACCTCGACTACGTCATCAGCCGCTTCCGCCACGAGGCCGAGGCCGTCGGGCGACTCACGCACCCGCGCATCGCCGCGATCTACGACTTCATCGAGACGCCGGACCTCGCCTGCATCGTGATGGAGCTGGTGAACGGCAAGAGCCTCGCGCACCACCTCAAGGAGGTCACGCAGTACGGCCTGAAGGACACCTGGGAGATCATCCGCCAGGTGCTCGACGGCCTGGCCTATTCCCACGGGCAGGGCGTGGTGCACCGGGATCTCAAGCCCGCCAACATCCTCATCAACGACGACGGGCGCATCAAGATCACGGATTTCGGCGTCGCCCGCATCGACAGCTCCACGCTCACGCAGGTGGGCGACATCGTGGGCACGCCCCACTACATGGCCCCGGAGCAGTTCACCGGCGCCGCCGCCACGCCCGCCACGGACCTCTACCAGGTCGGCGTGATCCTCTACGAGCTGCTCACGGGCACGCGCCCCTTCATGGGCAACAACGTCGAGATCCTGCGGCAGGTGACGGCCGTGCGGCCCGCCAATCCCTCGACGATCAACGCGAAGATCACCTGGCAGCTCGACTGGGTGGTGCAGAAATCCCTCGCCAAGGATCCGACGGACCGCTTCGTCTCCGCGCGGGAGTTCGCCGATTCCCTCAAGGGCGCGCTCGAGGAGAGCCTGGGCGGGCCCCTCGCCGCCGCGGCCGCGGCCGCCAACGCGCCGGCCGCCCCGGCCCCGAGCCTGCTCGACAAGGCGCGGCTCATCGCCGGCGCCAAGGACGCGGGCGTGATCCAGCCCGAGTCGCCGCCCACGATGATGGGCCCGACCACCTTCGCCCCCGGTGGCGACGGCAAGAAGGCCCGCGTGCTGTTCGTGGACGACGAGGAGCGCATCCTGAACGGCCTGCGCACCCTCTTCCGCGGCCAGTACCACGTCTTCACCGCCGAAAGCGGCGCCCTCGCGCTGGAATTCGTGAAGCGCTTCGGCATCCACGTGGTCGTCTCGGACCAGCGCATGCCCGGCATGACGGGCGTGGAGCTGCTGCGCCAGGTGAAGGACCTCTCGCCCAACTCCGTGCGCATGCTGCTCACGGGCTACTCGGATCTCGCGGCCATCGTGGGCTCCATCAACGAAGGCGAGGTCTTCCGATTCGTCCGCAAGCCCTGGGACAACACCGACATCCAGAAGACCATCGGCGACGCCGTCGCGATCGCGATGGAGCTCGCGGCCACGCCCCCGGCGCCCTCGACGCCCGGCCAGAAGATCGACGCGGCGATCCTGGTGGTGGACGAGGGCCCGTCGATCTCCGACGGCCTGAAGCACGTGCTGGGCGACATCGCGCCGATCCGCCAGGTGGCCACGGCCGAGGACGCGGTGAAGGCCCTCGAGACCGAGGAGATCGCCCTCATCGTGGCGGACCTCTCGGTGGGCCAGGACGGACTCGTCACGCTCTTCAAGCTGCTGAAGGCCCAGCACCCGGAGATCCTGTCGATCCTGGTGACGGAATCCTCCGATTCGGAACTGGTGATCGACCTCATCAACCAGGCGCAGATCTTCCGGTTCCTCAACAAGCCGATCAACGTGCGCCAGATGCGCGGCCACATCGAGGCGGCCCTCGACAAGTACCGCGCCTTCAAGCAGCGCCCCGACCTCGTGCGCGGCCACACCGTGGTCGACAGCGTGCAGGCCAAGACGTCCCTGTGGGGCGCGCGCCTCTTCGAGCGCATCCGCTCGCTGCCGGACCGGCTCTTCTCCCGGTCGTAGCTCAGCAGCCGGAAGTATCGGCGCGAAAGCGGGAGCAGAACCCACCGAGCAAGGCGCGAGGGCGGGTGCGGTTTGCGGTGAAGCGCGCTTGTGATTCCGGCAAATCGAGCTTCATTGGATCGATACTCGACATCGATTCGCTGTCAGTGCCACGTTCTTCGTGTCAGACAGAGTCACCGAGAAGTCGGCAGCCTGCGGCGAGACCGTCAGCTCGAACAACGTGCGGCCTGCGAAGCTCACTTTTATCGGAATGCTCACGCCCACCGGGTAGCCGATGATTTCGAGAAGTGCGGACTCGATGGTATTTCCGCAAAGCACCTGATTCGGGATCAGGTCGAGATCTTCAGGCTTGTTACCACCTGCCAGCACTTGAACCGGCGTCTGGGAACGCACAACGAACTCGTTTCCGCGAGTCAACACGGTGTCCCATTCAAGCGGAAAAGTACCTTCACCAAAGTTCGCCAGGCACTGTCCCGGCAGAAAGGTCATGCAGGGCGCGATCAGCTGTGAACTGGTGGTACTCACCTCGGATTGCCCGATCTTGACCGACAACGCCGAGGGATTGAGCTTGATCGCTTCCGTCATGGACGCTGGAACAAACAGGTTGAGCGCGATCAATCCATCCGAATCCGGGTCGTCGTCCCGGAGCGCGGCGAAGACGATGACGGGTCCGAGATTCACCTTTCGCCCGGCCACAGCGCCGACGGCCGAACTGCCGAGCCCCTCACTACCCATCGTGCCGTTGAAGACGAGCATGAACTCGCCAAGCGTTGACGGGACGGGACTGACGGGAAAGGGGATCGCACCCACGCTCGAGCGCCCGCCACTGGGAATGTTCAATTGCCATTCGACATGCTTTCGCCGGGATCCAGGGCCGTGAGATGGACCATCGAAATCGTAGTAAAGCGCGAACGTGCCGCTCAAGGCGTCCGGCCCGTTGTTCACGATGGCCCAACTGCCGGGGGCGTCGGCGTCCGGCTCCATTGCGATATCACCGCGGAAAAAGTAGTTGAGCATCCCCGTCGAGTAGGCGATCGCCCGGGGCGCCAGAATGTCGAACGAGGCCGAATGGTTGAAAGAATTGAGGCTGAACGCAGGTGTCATACCCCGGAACCGAAGACGTTCGTCGAAAATCGACTCGGTGGAGCCCTCCAGAACCTGCGTACTCGCGCCGGTGACCTTGTCGTCGACGGTAATCGGATAGAAGACTATCTTTCCCTTCACACCGGGCGGGCACCCTTCGCAAACCGACGTAACCTGAACCGTGGCCGCCGACGGATTGAAGGCAGGCTTGGGATACTTCTCTCCCGCGGGCACCCTCGGATCGAGCAGCTTGTCGAAGTTCGTTCCAGCGGAAACGAAGTTCTGGTTCGTAAACTCGGCAATTCCCTTCCCGGCATTCAGCCACATGCTTCTCGCTGACGAAAAGACCGTTGCCCCGGCATTCTGCAAGGGGTAGGTCGAATCCGGGAACGGGAGTCTCGTCGAGACGACCTTTGTCGGTTGGTCCAACGCCCAACTCTCGAAGTAGCTCGACGGGTAGATGAACAGGCAGTACGGGCCGCAATGAGCGTCGTTTCTGACATGCTGCGGCTGTGCCATGTCCTGGAGGTGATGCACAACCTGACCCAGTGCGCGAAACATCTGACCGAGTTCGACATCGCGCTCTTCACGAGACTCATGAGTCAACCCGGCGAAGAATGCCTCGCGGGCGTCCCGAAAGGAGTACTCCTGAAATGCTTTCGTGCCACCTTCAGCGTCTTCGAGCGCCCAGTCCGGCGATTTGGCGCCGACATTGTTGCCTGCGAACGTCAATCCACGATCATGTTCAGGATCAAAAAAGTGCTTGAGCGAACGAAGTCCGATTATCGAATCCTCTTCAGCCGCTCCTCCAGTTACAAGATCAACCACTGAAACGGGATCGACCGGGGGCAATGCCTGATTGGGACGATCGAATGGGAACACCGAGCCAAAGTTGAGGCCTAATCGATCCAAGAAGCTCCCAACACTTGAGCGGACAAACGCCTGACGAGTCATTTCTCTGTGTGTATCCACTTCATAGGGGCGCGCCTGAAATCCAACCAGCGTGCCGCACACAAGCAACGCAATGGAGAACTGCTTCATTTGTCGGCCCCTTGCTCGATCACGTCCGAGACCCTTCGGCAACCTCTTGCGAGCAGCGATCGTTCGTTGGCTCGAAAGAACGCAGCTCGAGTCGATACCATGATCGCCGACTGACGAAACTTGCCATCCATCTGATCAAGGGCCGCGAGCAATCTTGGAAATCGCTCGAACCAACAGGGTTGGTCTGGATCATCCTTCGGCTCTGGTAGTCGTGAATCAATGGCGATCAAATCAATGGCCCGTTCTTTCAACCCTACCCTTGCCTGCTCAAGGCGCACCTCTTTGCCATTCCATCGAGACAGTGCCGGCTGCACGACGTTTCGCTCCATAGTGATCTCGTTCACCAGAAACATCGGGCGGTATTCCTCGTGATACAGAAGGATCCTCGGGGCATTCGACGTATAGCTCGCCTCGAACGGCCGCTCCGTCTTCCAAGCCGGAAATTCGATCCAGCCCTCGGCATCCGAAACAGCCTCCTCGACTGCAACGGGCCGGTGGACACGCCCCGTCACGAAGCTCGGGTACTCCACTATCCAGATGGCAACGCCGATCACCGACGGAATGGGCTTCCCCAAGCCTTCGTCAACCACACGGACCCGCACCCTATCGGAGGAGTAGACAAAGGCCGAAGACGGAAAGCTCAGTACCAACGCGGCGCAAACTGCAACGAACCAGCGGCTGGAAGCCAGCAGGGTCATTTCCATCACATGTCCTCGATTCGCCAAAGACCGTCGTCACCTTTCATCCAGTAGACGAAGAACACCTGCTTCGCTTCGCCGCTTCCCCGCATGACAAGGTACTCGGCGGTTTCCTCACCGAGCAGCACCCGGATCGGGAGTGAGGCCGCCGTGAGTGCGCTCGCCGCATCGCCCTGCAAATCTGCGAACACACGACCGAATCGTTCGCGCCCAGCGGCAGTGAAATAGTCGAGCGCTGCGGTCTGGTTGCCGGCGGACAGCGCAGCCAACAAGCCGTTCCATGCCTCCAGTATCGATTGGTCGATCGGATCGGAGACGACACGGATCGTAACGGACTGGGTGGTGCTGGCTCCCGCGACGTCTGTTGCCGTGGCTGTCAAGGCGTACGTGCCCTGCAGAAGACCTTCCCAGACGTAGGTCCCTTGGCTGACGGACCCGAAGTCGGTCACAAAGCCCTCAGGGCCTGAACCCGTCAGACGGATGTTTGCGAGCGCTCCTTCCGGATCTTCGGCATACACCTCGACCCCAACGACTGCCGGTGGGTAGAACTCGTTGCCCTCGCCCGGCGACGCGAAGAAGACCGTCGGAGGCTGATTGGCGGTCAAGCATTGGACCGTGCCTGCATTCACCGTCAGGTTGAGCCGCGATCCCGTTGGCGGGTAGCTGCCAGCGAATTCCATAGTCACCGTGCCGCGCACCTCGAAGCCTTGCATAGAGTTCAAAGCGATTACCGAGGAGACTTCGCTGAAGTCGCCGCTGCCCGCCGTACCAAATGATAGGGCCAAGGGAAGGCCATTGACCTCGGTCACGGCAAGCGCTATCCGGTTCCCGGGTCCAATCCCTGCCGACGACTTCGCGTAGAGCCGAATCGCATTTCCAGTTCGCAAGAGATCCGTTGCCGTACCAGAAAAGGTCTGCAAGAACACTTGGGCACTGCCGTCGAAAACGCGAATCGTGCCATTGCCCAGCCCATCGTAGGCAAGGATGAATTGATAGGCCCGTCCATTAATCCAGTTCAGGTTCGCACTGACAAACTTGCCCGCCTGCTGAGTGTTAGCGCCAAGCCCCCATTCCCAGTCGGCTGCGCCAAGCCGCCCGCTTCGAACCTCGAGTCGCTCCAGGCTTGAGAAAGCAGCAAACGTCCCGGATAGATCAACGGACGGACTTGCGACGCAGTACGCCGGAGCCGCCTTGGACACCGCAGGCACGATGCGAGGCTGGATGACTTTTGCTGTTGAATCTTCAGAGAACCGAATCCAGCGCGAGACCGGGGCCGATCGATGGCCAAATCCGTCGATCGCTTGCACAACCAAAGCCTGCTTACCGAACGCGACCTCCTTCGGGACTCGCAGTGTGGCCGTTCTCGAAGCGGCGTCCACCATCGCGTTCTCCAGCCGATGCGACCCCAATCGGGCTTCTATGCGGTAGCTCGATATCCACTCCGGGCCCAAGTCGCATTCGCTCCTCCCACAGCGGGCCGATAGATCAATGGCGATAGAGGTGCCCGGCGCGACGTTCGCACTGCCGACGCCGAGTCGGACACTAGGCAGAACTATCGGATCACGCTCTTCGGGTGCCCAGGACTTGGAAACTTCGATCGAGCCCTCGCGTTCGCCAATGATCGCCTTCGTGCTGCCCTGATCCCGAACCACGGGAGTTCCCAACCGCGTGGAGAAGGCCATACGGTCCGGGGCACTCAGTCGCAGATCTGCTACGCGCCTGGAGAACTGGACTTTGCCTCCAAAATCGACGGCCATTACTCGATCCCGCAGCAACGCCCAGACATGGCCACGAGCATGGTCGTAGGCTATCGACAGGGTGGAAGTCGGTACTGCAATGCGGGAGACTTCGCGCGAATAGAGGTCGACTCGAAGCACATGGCTCTCGGTCGCTAGCCAGGCAACGCCGCGGGCCGCATCGATTTCCCAGTCATCCAATGCACCTATCGAATTAGACGGCAATGCAACCGAGAGTCCGTTCGCCCCACTTGGCAGAATCTGGTTCAGGGATTCTCCAGAACGCAACCAGATCGACTCATCCGCCGCAAATCGGGCCGACTTGGCCGCGGACATCGGCTGCAGCGCCTGCCTAGTCCTGCCATCCCTCGCAAGCCAGACGACACGCCGAGTTCCGGCAACCCATGCGCCGCCGTCGAAGGGATTGCCTCCCGCAGATAGTACGGTCCCAACGTCCAACGCGGATACCGGAATCGCCACGGGCATCGCGCTTCGAGAGGCGCTCTTCCGCAATACTCCGCCTTGCATGGACCAATCTCCTCGCTCCCAGCCGCCATCGACCTTGGAGGAGACTGAGTTGCCTCGAACTTCGGCAGCAACCACATGTTGCTGAAGCGCGATGCCGAGAGCGACCGCAATACACGAAAGCTGGCGAAGCGAGGCCTGCACGACGGCTGCCCTCCTTATTCAGAGTTGCCCGCACGCTAACATTTGCTATCCACAATCGTCAATCGACGCGTGCGTTGCCACACCAATTTTCGGTGAAGCTCACTCGCATCGAACGCACCGGCACGGACGACCAGTCCGACATGAAGTCGCAGGACCGGCGTCCGAACCAGGATCACGCGGATCGAGGCCGCGCAGGGCGGCGAAAGCGAGGCAGCAATCCCCTCCAACTTCGGACGCGCCGACGTATCCCCGCGGCCGCCGCGCTAGAGTCGTCTGATCACCGCCTTCTCCAATGACGACCTTGCAGGCCTCAGCTCGCAAAGAAGCTGCTCAAGAACCCCGGCCTCGTCGCGAAGCGATCCACGACGCTCGGCTCGCCGGTCGAAGGGAGAACAAATATGGTGCCGCGGGTGTCGCAGAAGGACATGCACATGGCGGCGGCAAGGGGCTCCCGCCCTCAACCGCCGCGGGGCGGCCGTCGACTATCGCTTCGGCGTGGTGGTGAGCGGGGAAGGGCGGCGCCCCTAGCGGCGCCGCAGCCTCGTCGCGGCCGTCGCCGCCATCATGAGCGCGAGCAGCGCGAGCGCCCATTCCGACAGCGTGGGAATCCCGATCGCCCCCGCCACGCCCGTGGCCGGATCCATCGGGATGTTGTTGTTCACGATGTCCACCGTCGGCAGCGGGAACGACAGGTAGTAGGTGGTCGGCTGCCCCAGGGGCGGCGCACCCACCACGGGCGTCGACGGCCCGCCCGGATAACCTGGCGGGGCCACCGCGAACGGGATGATCGTGCTCGGGAAGAGGTAGTTCGGCGCGGTGACCGTGAGCGAGTAGGAGCCCGAGGGCGCGCCCGGCAGCAGGAAGAACGCGTAGAAGCCGTTCGCCGGCGTCACCGTCGTGGCGGATCCCCCCAGCACGAAGGCATCCGCATTGCCGCCGTTGTAGCGCAGCGTCACGGTGGCGCCCGCGATGGGCGTGCGCGCCACGCTGTCGTACACCGTGCCCGACGGATCGATCGGCAGGCTCTGTCCGACGACGGAGGTGACGCCGCCGAGACCGTCGTAGGCGAGCGTCACGTTCGTGAGGATCGAACGGCCCGGCGTGCCGCCGCCGGCCATCGGCACGCCCGACTCGCCGTTCACCGGCATCGGGCCCGCGCCGGCCGTCGTGACGAAGCGCACGCTGTAGGCCCCGGCATCCAGCCCGAGGAACTGGTAGCCCCCCGCGCCGTCCGTGACCGTGGTCGCGACGACCGTCGCGCCCTGCACCAGCTCCACGCGCCAGCCCGAATGCCCGGTCTCGAGCGGATCGAGGCGCCCGTTGCGGTTCGCGTCGTACCACACGCGGCCCGAGATGGAGCCGTTCACGGACCCGGAGACGACCGTGGTGGCCGTCGACGAGTCGTTGGCGGGCACGAGGTCGGTGATGCCCGCGGGCGGTGCGATCGTGGCGGTGTTCACCACGGCGCCGCCACCGGCGACGACGCCGCTCACGGTGAAGGTGACCGAGCCGCCCGAGGGCAGCAGCGGGATCGCGAGGCCGGCGCGCAGCTGCGCGACCGTGGGCGCGACGGGGCACGACGCTCCGCCCGCGGCTGCGACGCACGCGACGGCATTGGCCGAGAAGCGCGCCACGGCCGGATCGGACAGCACCGCGTTGTTCGCCGCGGCGGGGCCCGCATTGGTCACCACGATCGTGTAGGTGACGGTGTCGCCGCCCGTGGCGGTCGCCGGCCCGGACTTCGCGACGGCGAGATCCGCGGGCAGCCCCACCGCGAGGCAGGCGATGCCGCGATCGAGACCGAGGTCCACGAGGGAGCCCGCGGTGAGCGTGGCGGCCATCGGGCCCGCGCCCGTCGCGCCGCAGGCATCGCCTACGGCCTTGTCCGGCGCGGCAACGGAGGGCGGCGGGCTCGCGGCGGCGGCCGGGATCGAGAAGCCCAGGGGCGTGCCGGCGGGAATCGTGCGGCAAAGCCCCGTGGCGGCCCGCGCCTCGGCCGCGGCGAGCAGCACCGCGTCGCGCTCGTCGAGGGTCACGGTCCAGTCGCCCGGCACGAGTCCCGTGAAGCGGTACGCGCCGAGGATGCCGGACTGGCGCGTCGAGACGACCGCGCCGGCGCCGTTTCGCAGCGTGAGGCCCGTCGCGCTCGTGGGCAGCCCGCAGCGGTTGAGCTCACCCAGGCCCACGATGCCGTCGCCGTCGATGTCGATCCACTCGAAGGTGGCGTAGTTCACCTCGCCGTTCGCGTCGGGCAGGTTCTGCGTGACGGCACCGTCGCCGTTGCCGTCGAACCATTCGTCCGCGAGGCCATTGCGGTTGGCGTCATACCAGACGAGGTCGCCGACGATGCCTTCGTTCGCGGCGGCGTAGGGGAACGGCGTGGTCACGGAACCGCAGGCCGCGACCGTGGGGAACGCGAGCGAGGAGGCGACGGGCAGGTTGCCCCGGGCGAGAAGCCACTCGTCCTGCACCTGCACCGTGTAGTCGCCCGCGGGCACCGCGAGGAAGGAGAAGGCCCCCGTGGCATCGGCCATGACGAGGCGCGTCGGCCCCACCGTCGCGCCCCGCGGCGCGAGGGACACCGGGATGCCGCGCACGCCCGTCTCGGCCGGCTCGCGCGTGCCGCTGCGGTCCGGGTCGTACCAGACGGATCCGGAAATCGTGCCCGTCGTGAGGAAGCAGACGAAGTTGACGGTGGTCGGGTCGGAAGCCGTGGCGCCATCCGGGTCGCCGCCGCCCGTCGCGTTGACGACGTTGGTGAGGGACAGCGGCGCCGTCTGCGAGACGTCGACCGTGAGGGTGATGGCCGGCCAGCTCGCGCCGAACGCAAGCGCGTCGGACCGCGTGCAGGAAAGCGTCGCGAGCGTGCAGGTCCAGCCCGCGCCGGAGATAGCCGTGGCGGTGAGGCCGGCGGGCAAGACGTCCGTCACGGTGACCGCGCCGCTCGTCGCGGCGGTCCCGGTGTTGCTCACGGTGATCGTGTAGGTCGCGCCCGCCTGGCCCTGGGAGAAATTGCCGGCGTGGGTCTTCGTGATCACGAGCGACGGCAGGAGCGGCGGGCCCGCGGTGAGCGTCGCGCTCGCCGGCAGCGCGTTCACGCCCGTCGAGGTCTGCAGCGCTCCGGCGCCGATGGTGTTCACGTAGGTGCCAGCCGAGGCCGCGCGCACGACCACCGTGATCGTGCAGCCGCCCGCGGCGATGCTCGCGCCGTTCGCGAAGGTCACGCTGCCCGAGCCGGCCGTGGCCGTGACGCTCGCGGACGCGCAGGTGCCGCCGATCACGCTCGGCGTGGCCACGGTGACGCCCGCCGGCAGCGTGTCCACCAGGTCCGCCGCGAGGGTGATCGCCGAGGTGTTGGGATTGCCCAGCGTGATCGTGAGCGTCGAGGGCTCGAGGGCCGGCAGGTTCGCGGGCGAGAAGGACTTCGCGACCGTGGGCGGCGCGAGGACCACGAGCCGGTCCGTCGTCGCGACCGCGTTCGTGCCGAGGTCCGTCACGAGCGCGCCGATGCCGATCGTGTTGGCGTGGCCGGGCGTCGCGTTCACGACGCTCGAGGTCACGTCCACGGCGATGGAGCAGCCCCCGGCGGGGATGGCGCCGCCGGCGTTGTAGGTGACCGTGCCGCCGCCGGCCGTCGCCGCGATGCTCGCGAGCGTGCAGGCGCCGCCGACGCGCGGGTTGGGCGGGGTCGCGACCACGACGCCGGCCGGCAGCGTGTCGACGAGGTTCGCGGTGAGCACGCCCCCCGCCGCGTTGCCGTTGCCCAGCGAGATCGTGAGGGTGGAGACGCCACCGGGCAGGATCGCGGCCGGCGTGAAGGCCTTGCTCACCGACGGCGGTTGCGGCGCATTCACGAAGAGCGTGGCGGTCCCTGCCGCCGCGTTGGAGCCGCCGTCCGTCGAGAGGGCGCCGACGGCGATGGTGTTCACGTACGGCGAGCCCCCGTTGCTCGCGCTCGTCACGTCGACGGCGATCGTGCAGCCGCCGGGCGGGATCGTGGCCCCGCTCGCGAAGGTGACGGTGCCGGCGCCGTTCGCGGCCGTGACACTTCCGGCCGCACAGGTGCCGCCGGGAGAAGCCGGCGTCGCGAGCGTGACGCCCGCGGGCAGCGTGTCCACGAGGGGCGCGGCGAGCGTGAGGGCGCCCGCGTTCGCGTTGCCCAGGGAGATCGTCAGGCGCGAGATTCCGCCGATGTTGATCGTGTTCGGCACGAAGGCCTTCGAGACCGTGGGCGGCACGAGGGCCACGACCACCAGGCCCGCCGTGGCGGGCTGCGCGTTGGTGCCGCCATCGGTGGCGAGATCGCCCGCGGCCACTGTGTTCGTGTAGCTGCCCGCGACGGCCGAGGTGACGGCCACGGTGATCGTGCAGCCGCCCGGCGGGATCGTCGCCCCCGAGGCGAAGGCGACCGAATTGGCGCCGGGCGCCGCGGTGATGTCGGCCGGGTTGCAGGTGCCGCCCACGACCGGGCCTGCGGCCACGACGACCGCGGCCGGCCAGGTGTCCGTGAAAGGCGCGGTGAGCGTGAGGGGACCGGCGTTGCCGTTGCCCAGCGTGAGCGTGAGGGTCGACGTGGCGTTCGCCGCGATCGTCGCGGGCGCGAAGGCCTTGGCCACGGTCGGCGGGAGCGTGGCGCCGCCCACGGCGAGGTCGGCGAAGGCGGGATCCTGGTTGTTGCCCGCGCTCGTGACGAGCTGGCCGGCGGCGATCGCGTTGGTGTGCACGCCCACGACGGCGGAAGTCACGTCGACCGTGAACGAGCAGCCGCCCGCGGGAATGGTGGCGCCGTTCGCGTAACTGATCGACGTAGCGCCGGCGGTGGCCGTGACCGAGCCCGTCGTGCACGTGCCGCCCTTGTTGGGCGTCGGCGCCACGACGACGTTGCCCGGCAGCGCGTCGGTGAAGACGGCGGAAAGCGTCACCGCGCCGTTGGCCGCCGCGTTGCCCAGCGAGACCGTGAGGGTCGAGATGCCACCGGCGGCGATGGCGGCCGGGCTGAAGGACTTGGTCACCGTGGGGGTCGAGCGCACGACGAGCGTGGCCGTCGCATTGGCCGGATTCGTGAGCCCCTGGTCGCTCGCGATGCGCCCGGCGGGGATGTCGTTGATGTAGGTTCCGGCGACGTTGGAGGTGACCGTCGCGCGGAAGAAGCAGTTGCCCCCGGCGGGCACCGTGGCGCCCGTGACGGCGAACGAGGCGGCGCCCGGCGAGGCGGTGACCGCGCCGTTGGCGCAGGTGGTCGAGGCCGCGGGTGTGCCCGCGATCACCACGCCGGCCGGCAGGTTGTCCGTCAGGGAGACGCCCGTGAGCGGCGTGACGCCCGGGTTGGCGATCGTGACGGTGAGCACGCTCGTGCCGCCCATCGAGATCGGCGAGGTGCCGAACGCCTTGGCGACCGTGGGCGCGGCGACGACGGCGAGATCCGCGCTCGCGAGCGCGCTGTTGGTCGGTCCCTGGTCCGTCGTGATGCTGTTGGCGAGGATCGTGTTGGTGTAGGTGCCCAGCGTCGCGGGCGCGACGACGTCCACCGCCGTCACGCAGCTCGAACCCGGCACGATGTGCGCGGCGGACAGCTGCACCGACCCGCCGCCCGGCGACGCCGTCACGGTGGCGACGCCCGCGCCGCCCGGGCCGGGGCAGGTGGTGGTCGCGTTGGGTGCGGGGGCCACGACGACGCCCGCGGGCAGGTTGTCCGTGAGCGTGACGCCCGTGAGCGTGAGGGGCGTGGGGGAATTCGGGTCGAAGGTGCTCACCAGCGTGATCGCGAGGCGCGTCACCGCGGACGGCACCACGAAGGCGGGCGAGAAGGCCTTCATCACGCCCAGGCCCTGCAGCGTGGAAAGCGTCGCGGAAACGAGGCTCGGGTTCGTGTAGCCCTGGGTGCTCGTGACGGCGCCCGCGGGAATGGTGTTGGTGAGGTTGAGGAAGCGCGTGGAGGTGACCTGCAGCGTGACCGTGCAGGATCCGCCCGCCGCGATCGTCGCCCCCGCGAGGGAGACCTGGTCGGCGCCCGCGAGGGCCGTCACCGTGCCGCCGGAGCAGGTGGTGGCCGCCGCCGGCACCGAGTAGATCACGATGCCCGCCGGGAAGACGTCGGTGAAGCCCACGCCCGTCACGGCGGCCGAGGCCGTGTTGGACAGCGTGAGCGTGAGCAGCGACGGGAAGCCCCCCGTGAGGATCACCGGGTTGAAGGACTTGTTGATGTTGATCGCCGCGGCGGCCACCGTGAGGGTCGCGCTCACCGTCGTGGTGTTGGACGGCCCCTCGGCGCTCGTGATCTTCCCGGCCACCATCCGGTTCGCCCAGGGGCCCGCGCCGGTCGTCACCACGTCGAAGGAGAAATCGCAGCTCGCGCCGGCGGCGAGCGTCGCGCCGAGCATCTGGGCCTGGGCCGCGCCGGGATTGGCGACGAGCGTGGGCGAGCCGGCGCAGCTCGAGGTCGCGTTGGCGGGGTTGGCCACGCGCAGCGTGCCCGTCGTGCCCGTGGCGAAATCGTCGTCGTTCACCGAGACGTTGGTGAGGTCGCCCGTGGAGGCGTTGGTGACGACCACCCGCACGCGCGAGGTGCCGCCGCTCGAGACCGCCGTCGGGGTGAAGGACTTGGTCGCGGTGATGCCCGTCGTCACCGTGAGGTTCGCCGTGGCGGCGGCGGGAATCGTCCCGGCGCTCGACGAGAAATCCGCCGGCGCGATGGAGTTGGTGTAGGGCCCCCCGACCGTGTTGCCGGTCACTCGCACGCTGATCGCGCAGGGCGCATCCACGGAGGCGGCCGGGCGGACCGCGACGGTTCCGCCGGTGAGCGAAACGGAGGCCGCGTTCGGGAAGGCCTGGAGCGTGCCGCCGCACGTGTTGGTGGCCGCGGGGTTGGCCGCGAGCTTGAGCGCCGCGGGCAGGTTGTCCGTGAGGTCGACGGCGGTGAGGGCACCCGAGACCACGCGGTTGCGGATCGTGATCGTGAGCGTGGAGGCTGCGCCCTGGGCGATAGACGTGGGCGCGAAGGCTTTCGTGACCGCGACCGCCGTGGTCTGGGTCACGTTGGCCGCGGGGCTCGCCGCCGGGTTGAGCACGGGCGTGCCCGGGCCGGCCGGGCCGTTGCCCAGGCCGCAGACGCCCAGGGCCGTGCCGTCCACGCAATCGCTGCCGTTCGTCGAGGTGGAGGCGGGGATCTGGTTCGCGAAGACCGTCGCGTTGGGCGCCGTGAGGGGCAGGCGCGCGCGGAAGACGATCGTGCAGGTGCCCGGCGCCGCGCCCACGCCCGCGGCGATCGTGCCGCCGGACCAGCGCAGCTCCGCGTCCCCGTCGGCGCCGGAGAACACCCCGCCCGTGCAGCCGGCGTTCGAGACGGGAATGCCCGCGGAGCCGTCGAGCACCATCTGATGCCCCGACGGGGCCGGCAGGATGTCCCGGAAGCTCACGTTGTTCACCGCGCCGCCGGAATAGTTGTTGATGGTGACCGTGAACTGCGTCCACTGGCCCGGCGCGACCGAGTTCACGCTGACCGTCTTGTTCACCGTGAGCTGGGCGTTGGAGGTCAGCGTGGCCGAGGCCGAGGGGCTCGCGTGGCCCGCGGGATTCGTGACGGCATTGGCCGCGATGGTGTTGGCGTGGGGGCCGTCCACGTTCGAGGTGACGTAGGCGGTGATCACGCACTTGCCGAGGGCGCCGGACTTCGGTCCCGCGATGTTCGTGCCCGCCAGGGTGATCTGGGTGTCGATCGCGTCCGGCACGTAGCCCACGGTGCCGCTCGAGGCGCCGGCGCCGTCGCACACGACCGCCGGGTTGGACGGGGCCGCCACCGGGACGCTTGCCGTGGAGAGCACCCGGATCGAGGTGCCCGTGAGGTTGTCGAGGAACCCCGTGATCGGCAGCGTGTTGGTCGTCGAATTGTTGGTGACGGTGATCGTCATCAGCGAGGCCGCGCCCGCCGCGATGGTGGGCGTGCCGAAGGTCTTGGCCACGGCGATCGGCGTGTTGACCGTGAGGTTCGCGCTGAAGGCGGGGCTCGTGAGGCCCCGGGTGTTGCCGATGGCGCCCGCCGGAAGCGTGTTGGCGAGCGCGCCGCTGAAGGCCTGCGAGGTCCCCGAGATCGTGGGTACCGTGACGCGGACCGTGACGGTGCACGCGCCCGACTGGCCGATCGTGCCGCCGGTCAGGGTGAAGCTGGACGCACCGGGCGTGGCGGTGACGGTGCCGTTGGAAGCGCCGGCGCCCGTGCAGTTGACGGTCGGGTTGGCGGGATTCGCGACGACCATCGCGTGGCCCGCGCCGTCGTCGGGCAGGTTGTCCGTGACGCTCGTGAGCGGCACCGTGGCGCCCGCGTTGGGGTTCGTGAGGACGAGCGTGAGGGTAGTGGGGTCGCCGGCGATGGCGGGCGAGGGCAGGTAGGACTTGGTGCCCGTGGGCGCGGAAAGCCCGTTGACCTGCAGCGTCACGTCCACGGGCGTCGCGTTCTGCACGGGAACGCCGAGCTCCTCGGCCTCGTAGCCCGCGATGGCCGGCGAGGGCGTGGTGTTCGCGGGGATCGCCGCGTGGAAGGTGCCCGACGTGGTCGAGGTGACGGCGATCGAGAAGACGCAGGTATCCGGGATTCCCCCGGCGCCGGCGCCCACGTTGCCGCCCGTGAGGACGATGGCGCCGGTGCCCGCCGTCGCGGTGACGCCGGAAAAGCCGCAGGTATTGGCGAGCACCGTGCCGTTCGCGATGGTCACGCGGCCCAGGGCCGTGTTCGGCGCGCCCACGGTGTTGTCGAGGAAGATCGTGGCGCGCGCATTGAAGAGCGGCACCAGCGAGTCGTTCGAGAGCGTGACCGTGTAGACCGACGTGTCGCCCGGGTTCATGACCGACGGGCTGAACTGCCCGTTGATCGTGGTCGTGGCGAAGGCGCCGCAGGCGGCGGCGGCAAGACCGGCCGCGAAGGCGGTCCGGATCACGTTTCGGTGGCGCATGAATCCCCCTGGCGGGAAAGGGCCCGACCTTGTTCCTACGGCAGGCGCCGCGGGATTCTTGAGGGGCCAGGGGAAATTCTGGGTCGCCGCGCAAGGGCTCGTTTGACCCGCATCAGGGGCCTTGCCGTTCGGAGGCGCTGCGTTACCATCGCAACATGACGACCCTCTCCAAGGAAGACCTCGCCGATCTCAAGCGGGCCCGCCGGCTGCTCGAGAATCCCGGCCTGGTGGTCAAGCTTTCCGCGATGCTCGGCTCGCCCGTCGAAAAGGGCGTGAAGCTGCTGCCGGGGGCCTGGCAGAAGAACGTGCACAAGGCGACGGAAGCGGCGCTGATGAAGGCGCTGGACGTGGCCGTGACGTCCCTGGGCGAACGCCCGCGGATGAAGAGCGAGGACCGATTCCACAAGATGGCCGCGGCGGTGAGCGGCGCGGCCGGCGGCGCCCTGGGCCTCGCGGCCCTCGCGTGGGAACTGCCCCTGTCGACGACGGTGATGCTGCGCTCGATCGCCGACATCGCCTCGAGCGAAGGGGAAAACCCCCGCCACATCGACACCAAGCTCGCGTGCCTCGTCGTGTTCGCGCTGGGCTCGCCCAAGGACAAGCGCGACAACGCGGCGGAATCGGGTTATTTCGCCGCGCGGGCGGCGCTGGCTTCAGCCGTCTCGGAGGCCACGGCGTACCTCGCGCAGAAGGGCCTCGCCAAGAGCGGCGCGCCGGCCCTGGTGCGGCTCGTGGCGGCCATCGGCGGTCGCTTCGGCGTGGTGGTGGGGGAAAAGGCCGCGGCCCAGGCGGTGCCCATCATCGGCGCCGCGGGCGGCGCGATCGTGAACACCGTCTTCATCGGCCACTACCAGGACATGGCCCGCGGCCACTTCATCGTCCGGCGCCTGGAGAAGATCCACGGCGCCGATCCGGTGCGAAAGGCCTACGAGGCCCTTCGCTAGCGCCTGCCCCGCGGCGCACCCTTGCCGAAGCGCGGGCCGCCCGGGCGGTTGCCGGGACGCGGGCCGGAAGGCCGGCGGCCTTCGGGCTTGGGCGAGTGCATGCGAAGCGTGGGCTCGAGGCCCTCGATCTGCTCGACCGGGATGCGCTGGGCGGTGTAGCGCTCGATGGTGCGGACCTGCGCGCGGTCCGCGGCGTTCACCAGGCTGATGGCTGTGCCGGTGCGGCCGGCGCGGCCGGTGCGGCCGATGCGGTGCACGTAGTCCTCGGCCTGGCGCGGCAGGTCGTAGTTGATGACGTGCGAGATGCCGTGCACGTCGATGCCGCGGGCGGCGACATCGGTGGCGACGAGCACGCGCACGCGACCGCGGTGCATGGCCTGGATGGTGCGGTTGCGCGCGCCCTGGTTCATGTCGCCGTGCAGCGCCGCAACCGCGAACCCCTTCGAGGAAAGGTCCTGCGCCAGCTCGTCGGCGGCGCGCTTGGTCGCCGTGAAGACGATGGCCTGGTTCACGGCCGTGTCGCGCAGCAGGTGATCGAGCAGGCGGTTCTTGTGGCCCATGTCGTCCGCGAGGTGCAGGCGCTGCTCGATGGAGGCGTGGCGGGCCTGCGCGGTGTCGATGGCGATGCGGGCCGGGTCGCGCATGAGGGTGCGCGCGAGCGCGGCGATGTTCGATTCCAGCGTGGCGGAGAAGAGAAGCGTCTGGCGCGCTTCCGGCATCCTCGCGACGATGGCCTCGAGGTCGTCCTTGAAGCCCATGTCGAGCATGCGGTCGGCTTCGTCGAGCACCAGCATCTCGAGGCGCGAGAGGTCCACGCGGCCGGATTGCATCTGGTCCAGCAGGCGGCCCGGCGTCGCGACGAGGATGTCCACGCCCGCGGCAAGGAGCTTGTTCTGGATCGGGTAGGGCATGCCGCCCACGATGGAGACCACGCGGAGGCGGCCGGCGCCGCGGCCGTACGTCTCCGCGGCGCGGGTCACCTGCTGCGACAGCTCGCGCGTGGGCACGAGCACGAGCACGCGCGGGCCGCGGCCCGGGCGCACGTGGGGGATGGACAGCAGTTGCAGCGCCGGCAGCATGAAGGCCGCGGTCTTGCCGCTGCCCGTCTGCGACGACACCATCAGGTCACGGCCGGTGAGGGCCTCGGGGATCACGCGCGCTTGCACGGGCGTGGGGGCGGTGTAACCGGCGGCCGAGACGGCCTGGCAGATCGGGGCGCTGAGGCCCAGGGGAGCGAAACCCATTCGTTGGTTCTTCCGGCGCGGCCCTTCCGGTGGCGGCGCATTCCTGCGATGGCAAAAAGTGGCCGGGCCGCCCGAACGCGGAAACGGGAACGCTTGCAACGCCAGGGGATGAGCCGGGACGCGGGCAAGTCGGCAGGCCAATACACCGGCACCAACCGATTCGCGAGCCCAGGAGGAAGAACCTGCGGGGAACTGCTGCGGAAGCGAGTGAGACCGCTTCGGGGGTCAGGGACGATGAACGAAAGCGGCGCAGGATCCCGAAGGCTTGCTGCGCCGCACAAACGAGACTATACGCGAGAAACCGCTGATCTCCAAGGATTTATTTCGCGCCGACCCAATCCTTGGGCACGAGGAAGTCCGTGTGGAGCCTCGCTTCGGGGGTGCCCGCCTCGGGCTTCCAGTCGTAGCGCCACTTCACCACCGGGGGCAGCGACATGAGGATCGATTCCGTCCGCCCGCCCGATTGCAGGCCGAAGTGGGTGCCCCGGTCCCAGACCAGGTTGAACTCCACGTACCGCCCGCGCCGGTAGCACTGGAAGTCGCGCTCGCGCTCGCCGTACGCGAGGCCGCGCCGCTTTTCCGCGATCGGCGAATAGGCGGGGATGAAGGCGTCGCCCACCGCGCGCATCACCGCGAAGCTCTTCTCGAAGCCGGCTGCGTTGTAGTCGTCGAAGAAGGTGCCGCCGATGCCGCGGGGCTCCTGCCGGTGCTTGTTGTAGAAATATTCGTCGCACCACTGCTTGAAGCGCGGATGCAGCTGCGGGTCCACGGCATCCAGCGCGGCCTTGTTCACGCGGTGGAAGTGGACGCAGTCCTCCTCCACGCCGTAGTAGGGCGTGAGATCCATCCCGCCGCCGAACCACCACACGCCCTTGGCCGGGTCGCCGTCGGGGCTCTTCGCCGCGAAGAAGCGCACGTTCATGTGCACCGTGGGCACGTGGGGATTCACCGGGTGGAAGACGAGCGAGACGCCCATGGCCTCCCACGGGCGGCCGGCGATCTCGGGGCGGTGGGCGCTCGCGGAAGGCGGCAACTTCGTGCCCATCACGTGGGAAAAGCCCACGCCGCCGCGCTCGAGGAGCTCGCCGCCTTCGACCAGGCGCGAGACACCTCCGCCGCCTTCGGGGCGTTCCCACGAATCGCGGATGAAGGGCTTGCCGCCCAGGGCGCCGAAGTGATCGACGATGCGGTCCTGGAGGCCGGTGAGGTATTGCCGGACGGCGGCGATGTCCATGGGCGGGCTTTCGGGCGGGCGAAAAGCCGCGATTCTACGTGCGCCGGTTGATGGCGCGGTGGCCGATGTCCCGCCGGAACTGCATGCCGTCGAAGGCGATGCCGGCGACGGCCTCGTAGGCGCGGTCCGCGGCGAGCTTCGCGTTCTCGCCCAGCGCCGTCACGCACAGCACGCGCCCGCCGCTGGTGACGACGGCGCCGTCCTTGTCGGCGGTGCCGGCGTGGAAGACGTGGCAGTCCTCGGTGCCCGCGGCCAGGCCCGTGATGGCGTCGCCCTTGCGCGGCGTGTCGGGGTAGCCGGCGGCGGCGAGCACCACGCCCAGGGCCGTGCGGCGATCCCACTCGGCCTCGACGGTGTCCAGCCGGCCGTCCACCGCGGCCTCGACGAGCGCGAGGAAGTCGCTCTTGAGCCGCATCATGATGGGCTGGGTTTCCGGATCGCCCATGCGGCAGTTGAATTCCACGACGCGCGGGTTGCCCGCCCCGTCGATCATGAGGCCGGCGTAGAGGAAGCCCGTGTACGGGGTGCCGTCCTTTTCCATGCCCTTGAGCGTGGGGCCGATCACCTCGCGCATCACGCGCGCGTGCACCTCGGGCGTGACCACCGGCGCGGGAGAGTACGCGCCCATGCCGCCGGTGTTGGGGCCGCGGTCGCCGTCGTAGATGCGCTTGTGATCCTGGCTGGAGGCGAAGGCGAGGGCGTTCTTCCCGTCGGCCATCACGATGAAGCTCGCCTCCTCGCCGGCCATGAATTCCTCGATCACGACGCGGTGGCCGGCTTCGCCCATCCCGCCGCCCTCGAGCATCATGTCGATGGCGGCGTGGGCCTCGGCGAGGTCCATGGCCACCACCACGCCCTTGCCCGCGGCGAGGCCGTCGGCCTTGATCACGATCGGGGCGCCGTTCGCCTCGACGTGCGCGTGGGCCGCCTTCGCGTCCGTGAAGGTGGCGTAGTGCGCGGTGGGAATGCCGTGGCGCGCCATGAAGCGCTTGGCGAAATCCTTGCTGGCCTCGAGCTGGGCCGCGGCCTTCACGGGGCCGAAGATGCGAAGCCCCTCGGCGCGGAAGGCGTCCACCACGCCGGCGGCGAGCGGCGCCTCGGGCCCGACCACGGTGACCTGCACCGCCTCGTCCTTGGCGAGCTTCACGAGGTCGGCGATCGCGGTGACGGGCACGTTGACGAGGCCATCCTCCCGCGCGGTGCCGGCGTTGCCGGGGGCGACGAGGACCTTGGAGACGCGGGGGGAGCGCGCGAGCTTCCACGCGAGGGCGTGCTCGCGGCCGCCCGAGCCGATGACGAGGACTTTCATGGCGATTCCCTAGTGGCGGAAGTGGCGCATGCCCGTGACGACCATCGCGAGGCCGTGCTCGTCGGCCGCCGCGAAGACCTCCTCGTCGCGCATGCTGCCGCCGGGCTGGATCACGGCCCGCGCGCCCGCCTTCGCGATCACGTCCAGGCCGTCGCGGAACGGGAAGAACGCGTCGGAGGCCGCGACCGATCCCTTGAGCGACAGGCCCGCGTTCTTCGCCTTGATGGCGGCGATGCGGGTGGAATCCACGCGGCTCATCTGGCCCGCGCCCACGCCCAGCGTCATGCCGCCGCCGCAGAAGACGATCGCGTTCGACTTCACGAACTTGGCCACGCGGAAGGCGAAGACGAGGTCGTTCATCTCGGCCGCGGTGGGCTTGCGCTTGGTGACGACGCGGAGCTCCGCGACGTCGAAGTCGTCCGAGGTCTGCACCAGGAGCCCGCCGCCCACGCGCTTCATGTCGAGGCGGTTCAGGTCCCGCGCGACGTCGATCGTGAGCAGGCGCACGTTCTGCTTCGCGCCGAACGCCTTGCGCGCGGCCTCGTCGTAGGCCGGGGCGATCACGACCTCGACGAACTGCTTCGCGACCGCCTCGGCCGTCGGCCCGTCCACGGCGCGGTTGAACGCGATGATGCCGCCGAAGGCCGAGGTGGGATCCGTGAGGAAGGCGTTGCGGTAGGCCTCCAGCGGGCCCGTGGCGATGGCGACGCCGCACGGGTTGGCGTGCTTCACGATCACGCAGGCCGGCACGTCGAAGGAGCGGCAGCACTCCCAGGCCGCGTCGGCGTCGGCGATGTTGTTGTAGCTGAGCTCCTTGCCCTGGAGCTGGCGGAAGCGCGCGAGGGTGCCCGCGGGCGGGTCGCGCTCGAGGTAGAACGCGGCCGACTGGTGCGGGTTCTCGCCGTAGCGCAGCGTCTGCGCGAGGGTGAAGCTCTGGTTGAGCCGGTCCGGGAAGGCGCGGGCCTCGCCCGTGTGGGCGCGGGCCGTGAGCCACGAGGAGATCATGCCGTCGTACTCGGCCGTGTGGCTGAAGGCCTTGGCCGCGAGGGCGTAGCGGTCCGCGAGCTTGAGCGCGCCGCCGGCCGCGAGCTTCTTCGCGAGGGGCGCGTAGTCCGCCGGGTCCGTCACGATCGCGACGAACGCGTGGTTCTTCGCCGCGGCGCGCACCATCGCCGGCCCGCCGATGTCGATGTTCTCGATCGCGTCGTCCATCGCGCAGCCGGGCTTCGCCACGGTCTTCGCGAAGGGATAGAGGTTCACCACCACCATGTCGATGGGCGGGATGGCGTGCTGTTCCATCGCCCGCACGTGGTCGGGGAGGTCGCGCCGGGCGAGGATGCCGCCGTGCACCTTGGGGTGCAGCGTCTTCACGCGGCCGTCCATCATCTCGGGAAAGCCCGTGTAGTCGCCCACCTCCGTGACGGCGAGGCCGCCGTCGGCGAGCAGGCGGGCGGTGCCGCCGGTGGAGAGCAGCTCGACGCCCTGGGCGGCGAGGACGCGGGCGAAGTCCAGCAGTCCCGTCTTGTCGGAGACGCTGAGCAGGGCCCGCCGGATGCGGATGGCGTCGTTCTTCATGGGGTTCGTTCCTCGATGGGCTGTCAATCCGTTCGCGCCGCGAGGTCGAACGGGCTATTCGATGCCGTGTTCCTGGAGCTTCTTTCGCAGCGTGTTGCGGTTGATGCCCAGGAGCTCGGCGGCGCGGGTCTGGTTGCCTTCGGCCTGGAGCATCACGACCTCGAGCAGCGGCTTCTCGACGCAGTCCACGACCATGGAATAGATGTCGCAGGCCTTCTCGCCGTCCAGGTCCTTGAAGTACTGCTTCATCATGCGGCGGACGGTGAGCGAGAGCTCGTTCTCGCGGCCGGCCTCGGCCCGCAGGGCGTTGGCGCGGGCCTTGGCGGCCGCCTTGGCGGCGGCGCGGGACTTAGGCTGCAAGGGGCACCTCTTTTTCCTCGTACTCGAGCCGCGGGGCGCGGTCCATCAGGCCGTCGAAGAAGGCGCGGACGGCCGCGACCTGTTCGGGCGCGGTCTCGAGGGTGTTCATGCGGGCGCGGAACACGGCGGAGTGCTTGAGCCCCTTCGTGTACCAGGCGATGTGCTTGCGCGCGACGCGCGAGCCGCGTTCGGCGCCGTAGAAGCCGTAGAGGTCGTCCAGGTGGGCGAGCAGGACCTCGCGGATCTCGGCGACCTCGGGGGCGGGGAGCTTTTCTCCCGTGGCGAGGAAGTGCGCGATCTCGCGGAAGATCCACGGGCGGCCCTGGGCGGCGCGGCCGATCATCACGGCGTCGGCGCCGGTGTATTCCAGGACGAACTTCGCCTTCTCGGGCGAATCGATGTCGCCGTTGGCGGTGACCGGGATGTCCACCGAGGCCTTCACGGCGCGGATGGTGTCGTATTCCGCCTCGCCCGTGTACATGCACGCGCGCGTGCGGCCGTGCAGCGCGAGCGCGGCGATGCCGGCGTCCCGGGCGATGCGGGCGATGGCGAGGGCGTTGCGGTTTTCCTTGCTCCAGCCCGTGCGGAACTTGAGGGTGACGGGCACGTCCACCGCGCGCACCACGGCGTCCACGATGCGGCCCACCAGCGCCTCGTCCTTGAGCAGGGCCGAGCCCGCGGCGACGTTGCAGATCTTCTTGGCGGGACAGCCCATGTTGATGTCGACGATCTGGGCGCCCTTGTCGACGTTGTACTTCGCGGCCTCGGCCATCATCGCGGGGTCGGACCCGGCGATCTGGATGACCTTCGGCTCCACCTCGCCCTCGTGGTTGCCGCGGCGGATGGTCTTTTCCGACCCCCAGAGCAGGGAATTGGACGCGACCATCTCCGAGACGGCCATGCCGGCGCCCATCGCCTTGCACAGCTGGCGGAACGGGCGGTCGGTGACGCCGGCCATCGGCGCGACGACGAGGTTGTTCTTGAGGGTGACGGAACCGATCTTCACGGCTGTTCTAGGAATGGACGCGCATTTGCCGCGGGGAAGCTGCCTATTTTATATGCAGCGCGATTTCCGACCAAGGGGAATTTGACGCTGCGTCGCCGATGCACGACGCGAGCGACCGCCAACCTTCGCACGGCACGCGCGATCGCGTCCTGCGCCGGGTCAAGCGTCGTTCGCGCCGTAGCCGCCGCCGCCGGGCGAGTCGATCACGAAGACGTCGCCCACGCCGACCGGCGTCTCGTCGGCGTAGCCCAGGTCGGTCCGCGTGCCGTCCGCGCGCTCGACCCAGTTGCGGCCGACGTCGCCCGGACCGCCGCCCGCCATGCCGTAGGGCGGAATTCGCCGGTGTCCGGCGAGGATCGCGGCCGTCATGGGCTCGAGGAAGCGGATGCGCCGCGTGGCGCCGTTGCCGCCGCGCCACTTTCCGGCCCCGCCGCTGCCGGCCCGGATCACGTGGGCGTCCACCCGCACGGGATAGCGCCACTCGAGCACCTCCGGGTCCGTGAGGCGCGAGTTGGTCATGTGCGCCTGCACCGTATCGGTGCCCGCGAAGCCCGGGCCCGCGCCGGTGCCGCCGGAGATCGTCTCGTAATACTGGTGGCGGTCGTTGCCGAACGTGAAGTTGTTCATCGTCCCGTAGGACGCGGCCATCACGCCCAGCGCGCCGTAGAGGGCGTCGGTGATGCACTGGCTCGTCTCGACGTTGCCCGCGACCGTGGCGGCGGGCGGCCGGGGATCGAGCATCGAGCCCGGGGGAATGCGCACCTCGAGGGGCTTCAGGCACCCGGCGTTCAGGGGGATGTCGTCGTCCACCAGTGTCCGGAAAACGTACAGCACCGCCGCGTACACCACGGCGGAGGGGGCGTTGAAGTTGCTTTCGAGCTGGCCGCTCGTGCCCGCGAAGTCGATGACGGCCGAGCGGGCGGCGGCATCGATCGAGACCTTCACGCGGATCACCGCGCCGTTGTCCATCTCGCAGGCGTATTCGCCGTCCTTGAGGACGGTGATCACGCGCCGCACGCATTCCTCCGCATTGTCCTGGACGTGGCCCATGTAGGCGCGCACCACGTCGAGGCCGAAGTGCCCGGCCATGCGCCGGAGCTCCTGCACGCCCTTCTCGTTGGCCGCCACCTGCGCCCGCAGGTCCGCGAGGTTCTGGTCCGGGTTGCGGGCCGGGTAGCGGGCGCCGGCGAGCAGCGCGCGGATCGCGTCCTCGCGCATCCGGCCGTTCTCCACCAGCAGGACGTTGTCGAGGAGCACGCCTTCTTCCTCGATGGTCCGCGAGAAGGGCGGCATCGAGCCGGGCGTGATCCCGCCGATGTCCGCATGGTGGCCCCGGC
>ERZ761602.2770-NODE-2770-length-26438-cov-16.701512_pt1 | contig 26438 bp, 24 predicted proteins | sample MGYA00512165_ERZ761602 | MGnify/ENA primary metagenome ERZ761602 (study PRJEB28899, sample SAMN02445085) | bioreactor sludge metagenome | biome: EBPR sludge; isolation source: Thorneside wastewater treatment plant | place: Australia: Brisbane, Thorneside...
ATGATATGGTGTAAGAATTAAAACAATCAATACTGAAATCCCAAGAATAATCTGAAATATATTTATAAATAACTCTAAAAACCAATCGGGTAAGAAATTCAAACTGGAAGATGTAAAAAATGCCATATATAAAATTAATGGTATCAAGACACAAATACAAGATGCTACAATTAATGAATAATATCCTCTTGTTTTTCGATTTTTTATATTTAAAAGAACATTGAAATATAAATAGAGAAATGAAACTATTGAAAGAATTAAGAATTCGCCATATAAAATGTTGTTTGCTTCTTTAAAATCTTTTGCGCTAAAATAAATTGAACCAGCAGTATCAACTTTAATAGAGACCCATTCATTGTTGTTTTCTTTAACAAGTACACCCTCGCTACCCATCGAAACTATAAAAATTTGTTTTCCATCTAATTCAATATGAGCTATATCATAAGGTCCCAAATAAATATAAGAAGAAGTACGTTCAAAGAACTCTTTTCTTCCCAAAGGGAATTCCCAACTGATTTGCCAAGTTTTTCCGCCATTTTGAGATTCAAGAATAGTTTCTGTTCCTGTTTGATAACAAACATTCTCATTATTTGGGAGACAAAGTGTAAAAGGTAATTCAGGATATTTTCCTGTTTGTTCTGCAACCTCGCTTGGGAGTTCAAAATCAAGTTCTCGCCATGTTTTCCCACCATCTGTGCTGTAAAAATAATAACTACCTTCTGACGTGCCATAATAATGGTCGAATTCGGCATAAACTATATTTTCGTGAACAGTAATGTTATAAATCATAGGTATTATGGGCGGACTAGTTGCAATAGTCGCAAGAGAAGCAATTCCCAAAGCAACATAAGATAACTTTGAAATTCCAGTTTTTGATTCGTTTTCAACTTTTTCTCTTAACCTCCAAGCCAATGGAAGCATGATTAATGCCATTAAATCGCTTGGGTCTAGAACGATTTGGATATTGAAAATGTTTTCAGTTAGATTTTTGAAGAAAGGAATAGTTTTAATCAAACTAAACCAAATTGCTGTGAAAATAAAAGAAGCAAGAGCAATTTTTCGAGATTGAAATGACTGGAAAACCAAATTTAGAATTGCACTTAATAAAATGGGAAAGAAAAACAAACCAGCAAAATCACTGATTTTTCCTGTCAATGCAGATGGGATGTAAACTTTTAGAACATGGTCATTGACGAGCAAAATAAAAATGCTCAACAAAACTAATGGATGAGTTAATGCAATCAAATCTATTTTTGAATTTTGATTCATACTTTCCTCCATCTACTTTCCACTCACTACTTTCTAGGCACTACCACCCCACCCTGCACATCCCAAATTTCGGATTCATTTACAAATTTAGAATCAAACAAACTCAAATCAGTAGTCGTAAATAACACCTGCTGGTCTTGACTGACATATTTCAACAAATCGGCGCGGCGACTCAAATCCAATTCAGCCATCACTTCATCCAACAAAATCACAGGCGTTTCATTCGTGCGCGCTTTCATCCAATCCACTTCGGCAAGTTTCAACGCCAACAAAGTTGTGCGAACTTGTCCGCGCGAACCATAATCACTCACATCGGCTTTGTTGATGATGAAGCGCAAATCATCACGATGCGGTCCAATCGTGGTCACACCACGCGCAATTTCTTCCGCGCGAATTGATTTTAATTTTTCAAGAAATCCATTTTGAATTTCATCCAACTCAATTGCCGAACGATTGATATCTGTATCAATTTTAAGACCCAACTGTCCGTTAGGTTTTGGAAGCGGGTCATAGGCAGGTTCATAAGCCAAACGTAAAATTTCATCACCGCGAGTCAAATCACTATGGATTCTTGATGCATATCTTTCGATTTCTTGAATCGCTTGGATTCTCCACAAAATAATTTGTGAGCCGAATTTGACCAACGCTTCATCCCACACTTCAAGTTGGTCTTTGTTTCCGACACCTTCACTTAACGTTTTGAGAAGTGCATTGCGTTGTGACACGGCTTGGTTATATTCACTCAACACGCGCGCATACGCAGGGACAGTTTGTGCAAGCGCAAGATTCAAATAACGACGACGTTCTTCAGGTCCGCCTTCAATAATTTGCGACATTTGCGGCACAAAAATCACAGCATTGAAATGACCAATCACATCATTGACTTGGCGTTTGACTCCATCTAATAAAATTTCTTTGCGAAGTCGCTGACCATTCACGCCAGTCGGTTCAAGAATCAAACGTGCTTCTAAACGATGCTTTGTTTTCCCGCGTTGATAATCTGCGACGAGGCGAGTAACTGCTAATGAATTTTTTGCTTCATGGAAATTTACAATTTGTCTATCAGCATGTGTTTGAAACGATGTAAACGCCGCCAAAAAATAAATCGCCTCAAGGACAGATGTTTTTCCTTGTGCATTACTGCCCACAAGTAAAACAGCCCGCTTTGGAAGGTCAACATCCAAGCGGGTGAGTGAGCGAAAGTTGGTTAAAGATAAATGTTTTAAATGCATTTTAGAAGGTTTGAAGGTTTTAACTTTTCAACTTGTTAACTTGCAAACTTTTAAACTTTCTTTATTCAAGTTCCACATTTGCATCTTCTTCACGTGGCTTCCAGACTTGTGTAGCTTTGTCTGTGAATAGGACTCCATTGAGATGGTCAATTTCGTGTTGGAAGATGCGGGCGAGCCAACCTTCGGCTTTGAATTTGAATGGATTACCATGTCGGTTCAAGGCTTTGACTTCAATGGCATAAGGTCTTTCTACTTCTCCAACCAAGCCGGGGATAGATAAACAACCTTCAATGCCCAATACTTTTTCATCAGATACTTTTATAATTTCAGGGTTGATGATGACAAACATTTTTTTCTCAGGTGGAGGAGCATCTTCTGGTCTATCTTCATCATCTTCACCTTCGGCGTATTCAATCACGGCGAGTTGCATGGGAAGATTAATCTGCGGCGCGGCGAGACCTACGCCCGGCGCCTCACGCATGGTTTCAAACATGTCGTCTATTAATGTTTGTAAGTCTTTATCAAATTTATTAACTGGTTTTGCTTTTTTTCGTAAGATTGGGTTGGGTAAATATACAATGTCTCGTAGTGTCATGCTCTGAATTGTTCCTTAATTTTTATAAATTTATTTGACAATCTACTATCTATTCTTTAAGAGTAATCTTCGCCGCTGAAATCATCGCCACCATCGTCGGCTAAATCGTCTGGGATTTCGTCCACGGGAAAATCTGCATCGGTGATGGGTCTGTTTCCGCTGGTGTTCCCAACTTGACCTGTAGTGGCTGAGGCGAATTCATCCCGATTGAGATGATAGGCGGCAACCCATGTTGCCATGCGTTCTCTATCTGCTTTTGAAGCATCTTCGCTTTTCTTTGCAACACGCACCATACGACGACGATTAATATCTGCCATCACGCCGGCGGGGTCTAATACATCTTGAAACGAAAGTTTTGCACCACCGACCGTGATGAAGACTGTGCCATAATTAAATAATATACCAAGGATACCAATGCGTTGATATTCGGTGCTGAGAATGTTTTCGATTTGAGCCGTGCGACGTTCTTCTTTGCCGAGTGGTGTTTTGTCTAAATCCATAATTTCTTCTGGTGTCACCATGAAGACGTCGTTGCTCCAGTCCCAATACTCATAGCCTGCCCAACCTAAGGCAATTGCCATAAATAAAATTAATATCACTGACCATGAGTCGGGACGAAAACCACCATCCTGTGGAAATTCTATGAAGGCGTTGGCAGGGTCTAGATATAAACGATAGAGTTGAATACAAAATAAAGTGAAGAAGAAAAGAAAAGCAAGTAAGGCTTTGCCTGTTTGTTGTAATAGCACAACCCAATGTTTGTGATAGATAATGGTTTCACCATCTTCTAAACGTAATTTGAATCTGTTTGAGAGGGCTGTCCAAAACAAACTTTGTTCTTGTGGAGCTTTGTTGCCTGTATCGAAAACGGGCGCGAGTGGTTCTTCCTCTTCTTTGATAACAGGTAAACCCATTTTTGAACGGAGTGCATTTTTCATAGCATCTTTTTGAGCTTGGGTACTTTTTACTTTTGTACGTTCCCAATACTCACGCACCATATCTGCCGCTTGTTCAGGGTGATTCACATATTCAAACCTGATGTTACCTACGAATGTACGCACATTGACATGACCATAATTTAATTGTCTGCCAAGAAAATCAGTTTCTATGCCGACGGATAGCAATGTACCGAGCGGTGCTTCTTGTCGGCTATCGTATAAGAATAAAACTTTCTCTAACCAAATCACACGTTGATTGGTGACGATGTAATAATCATTGCTCCAGTCAATGACTAGCCATATCGCCCAAATCAGAATGCCACACAAGATAATCCCCCCAACTGCTAAAGGCGTGGTAGCGCCGGTAATGCCTCCCCAAATTAACAAAAAGGCAGGAATCAACAAAGCAAAAACGGGTGCAATTAACGTTTGATATAAACGAATGACATGCCGACGCGCCATGAAATAAATCACTTCATGTTTGCCAAGCCATTTGAAGCGTGCGGCACGGGCTAACTTATGACTACTAATGGCAACCAAAAGATTTGGTTTTAACTTTTCATATTTTGTTATCAGCTCTTCAAACAAAGGGCGCGACATAAACAATAAAACCGAATCTTCTTCTGCAATCAACGTCGCAGAACGATTACGGTTTTCTATTAATGCTTCTTCGCCGAAATAATCTTCCTTGGTTAAATGCGCCAATATGTATTCTTCACCGCCCAAATCAGGTCTAGTTACTTTTACCCTGCCTTTAGAAATTAAGTAAAAGCCATCTGGTTTTGAACCGCGTTGAAAAATAATTTCATTGGCAGATACAGTTCTTTCTTCCAAACGCAAAGCGATATATTCAAGGTCATTTTCCTTTAACCCATTGAATACATGCACATGATTTAATAACAAAACTCGGTCTTTTAACTCAACCATATTTTTATTCTATCAAATTTCCCGCACGATGGTACAACCATAAGCAGATGATTCTTGAATTTCAGGCAAACGTCCAGCCAACAAAGCCTCAATCGCTTCATCTAAATAAAATCGTGTCGGAATTTTCTGTCGAAACTTGACATCATCTACCCCGCCACGATAACGCAAGATTCCATCTCTATCTATGACGAAGACATGCGGAGTTGTCTGCGCCTCAAACAGATTCGCCACCTCACAATTCGCATCAAGCCAGACGTTCGGAATGCGGCGTGCTTCGGAGACATTTTTTATCTCCTCGATAGTTTCATTCCGATTCGAGGCGATGGTTAACATGACCACATCATCTTGCCACTGCACAAACATAGACAGTATGCTCTTATCCGTTCGCTCTGAATGCGGACATTCACACGACCAAAAATTGACGATGACTATTTTTCCACGATATTCATTTAATTGATTCACTTTACCATTTAAATCTGGCAATGAGAAATTAGGGACGGGTTGATTAATTTCCATAATGTATTGTAGGGGCGACCCTTGTGGTCGCCCTTTTGGATAGGGACAAGCCCTATCCCTACAGAATTTCTATCCCTGCCAACTTCTCCACAACCCCCACCACAGCAGAATTATCTAATTCACGCATCCCTTGCTCAATCATCATCTGAAAAAATTCTGTATTCTTTTCAGTCGCAGAGATTGGAATATCATATTCTTTGGCAGTATCCAAAACAATGTTCATATCTTTCAATTGCATATAAGCCTTGAAGCCTGGGTTACGATTTCCATCAAATAATCTTGGAGGTTTCACATCTAACGTCCAACATTGAGCCGCGCCACCTTTGATAGCATCTACAACTTTGCGTGGGTCAACGCCTGCTTTTTTAGAAAAGACTAATAACTCAGCCATTGCTACCATTTGAGCCGCCACCATTATTTGATTCGCCGCCTTCGCTACTTGACCTGCTCCTGATTCACCAACATGCGTAACAGTTTTTCCCATTGCCTGAAACACAGGCATTGACTTTTCTACTGCGCTTGCTTCACCGCCGACCATAATTGTCAACGTGCCATTTTTTGCACCAATATCTCCGCCTGAAACGGGAGCATCTAATGCAAATACATTTTTCTCTTTTAATTTCTCTGCAATCATTCTGGCAGATGCAGGCTTGATAGTGGAGTTATCAATAAAAATTAATCCGTCATGTGCGCCGTGAATGATTCCATTTTCACCTAAAGCAACTTTTTCAACATCAGGTGAATCTGGTAAATTGGTAAAGATAATGTCCACTTGTTCTGCCAATTCTTTCGGTGAACTCGCAGACTTTGCACCTTCAGCCACTAATTCATCCACTGCGGCTTGTGAACGATTGTGAACTGTCAGTGGAAATCCTGCTTTCAAAATATTCCGCGCAATAGATTTGCCCATTAATCCGAGACCGATATATCCAACTCTTAACATGAAGAGACTCCTTGTGTGATAGATAACATGATTATAACTTGCCCCCTCCGTCACTTCGTGACACCTCCCCCAAATCCGCCACAAAGTTTTATACCTCTTAAAAGTACTTTAGCGGATTTGGGGGAGGACGGGTGGGGGCTGAAATTAAAAAACCTGCCTCCACAGGGGAAGCAGGTTTCACGTTAAGAAAGAAGCGGGTTATTCAATGATGTATGTCAAGTTGACGGTCACTGTCACAGCCAATTGACCAGGTTGAATCGGCACTGAGGCTTCACTCATGGCACCACCACCGCCGCCTTTGCCACCATAAAAGTATGGAGTAATTCCACTTTCATAGTAACTGACGTTTTGAATCGCGCCGAGGGTAAGCCCAGAGGCTTCGGCAAGACCAGTGGCTTCAGCCTTTGCATCTTCTACTGCTTGAGCACGGGCTTCATTTTGTGCTTCGGTTTTATCTTCCACATCAAATTGAATGCTGTAGATGCTGTTAGCACCAGCAGAAATGGCTGAGTCGAGCAAGTCGCCAAGTTTATCCAAATCGCGCACGGTTACATTGACGGTGTTATCAACCACATACACAACACGTCCGCTTAATTGACCAAACTCATCATATTGTGGGTTAGACCAAATGCTAAAGTTGTTGGTGCGAATATCTTTTTCTTCTACACCAGCATTGCGGATAGCTTGAATGACCGCATTGGTTTGTGCTTTGTTTTCTTCCACTGCTTCAGCGGCATTATCACGTTGGGTGTTTACACCAATGGTGATGTAAGCAATGTCAGGGGTGAGGTATACAACGCCGACACCACTCACATTCAAAGTTCGCAACGCTTCTGGTGCCGCATAGTTGTTAGTTACTGTGCTGGGTGTACTTGGTCCACAAGCACTGACCATCAACGCAAATACTGCCACAATTGCAAAAACTAAATATTTCTTATTCATAGGTTCTCCTTTTGATATTGTAATGCACAGATAAGACGACACTATCCCCTAAAAGTTCCCGAAAATTCCTTTGCTAAAGCCGCCGTCCTCGGCGGCATAGAGAGCAACTTTGTGCTAAAATTGCACAAATGTTCTATGCCAATTAACTTTCAACAAACCTATTCTCAAATCAAAACGATTGGCGCAAAATCAGAAGAAAGACGCAAGAAAAAAGAAGATGCGCGCAAGCAAGCAAGAAATTTGTTTGCCACCTATTCGGCTGAATTAGATGCACTTCGCGCCAAAGTGGATTCTGCCAAGCAAATAGATTCCAACATCCGCTGTGCTGTGCCGTTAGATGAAAACCTCGCCTCTTCCTACGGGATAGAGGATTCTGTTATTCAAGCCACATTAATCGCCGCTGACGGCTCGCAGATTAACCCTGATAGACATGCTTCCATTCAATTCGGTTTGATTAATGTGGGAGCAATCACCATGAAATTAACTTCTGGTGAAACACCAGAGATATTTACAAACACAGAACTTATGTATGGAGATGATTTACTCCCTAACGGCATTCCGATGTCTGAAGGGTTGGTAGCACTCAAACGAGACCTTGCAGAGCGTTCTGTATTAGATGAATTATCAAAAAATATCAAAGGGGATGTTGTCACATTTACAGATGGACCCATCGAGTTGTGGGGAGCCAAAGGCGAAGATGTACATTCATTTACTGACTACATTCAAAAATATTTAGGCGTATTATCTCGCCTACAATCTCGCGGAATTATCACTGCAGGCTATGTGGATAAACCCTCGGCAGATTTAGTTGTCCGTTTGCTTGAAATTATGATGGCGGATAATGAGCAAATAAAAAAATTACGAGATTTTCATCCATTACGAAGTGTAAGTGACAGATGGCTATTTGGCGAAAAAGAAAATCCATTGCTCAAGCCTGGTGAGCGTTCAGCGATTTTCAAAATCCAATCGAGCTCAGAAAAAAATTACACAGGCGTTTTGGAATTGCATTTCTTTTATCTCAATGTAGGCACAGAAGGAAAGCCTTATCCTGTGCGAGTTGAAGTTCCCAAATGGGTGGTGGATGACAAAACAAAATTAAATCTGCTTCATGCAGTTTTAGTTCAACAATGCAAAATGATGGGAAGCCGACCTTATCCATATTTGCTCCATCGCGCCCACGAGACGGCAGTTGTGAAGCAAGAAGAAAAATATCAAATTGAGCAAATGCTGTTAAATGAATTGTTGAAAAATAATGAAGAAAGTGATGTAGGTTCAAATAAACAATCGGCGAAGAATTTACAAGGAAGAACGAAAAGGTAAATCGTAGGGGCTGGGCTTGTCCCTGCCCAAAAAGGGCGACCACAAGGGTCGCCCCTACGGAGGAAAAATGACAAATCAAATTGAAATCGGACGATTACTACGAGCAGGGACGACAGGCTTTATTGCGGGTTGTCGTGTCAATCAATTGAACTTGCCCTCATTCGGGGCATTGATTCGCGTTCCGCTTGGTGATGGCTATCAAGTGTATGGACTTATCCACGATATTCACATTGACGATGACGGCTTGGTCAAGCAATTGGTGACGGCGAGCAACGTCAGTGACGATGTACTGAAAGACAATCGTGAAAATAGAATCGTTCCTGTAGAAATGTCTGTATTGGCGGTTGGATATGAACAAAATAAAAAAATATATCATTTGCTTCCACCGCGTCCACCATTGAGTTTAGATGTGATTTATTTATGTGAAGCGAATGAAATCAATCAATTTGTTTCTGCTGGCAGGTTTGGATATTTCCGTCACATCTTGCGAGCAAAAGAATTACCGATTGGTGAATTGTTTGCGACGCATTTCAAACAAGTCAAAGCGGTGAATAAAGATAGCAAATGGTCTAAAGAAGCGGTGCAAGAGTTGATGACACTATTGCGTGACGATTATCCAACATTGATGTCAATTCTTGGCGCATTGCGTGACATTGTTGAGTAGTCTCACCACAAAGTGTCACAAAGGAAATTTAGTGACCCTTTGTGGTAATGAAGAGGAAACATGAAAATACAACGAACACAAATTGGTTATCTCATCGGTGGTGGACTGAAAGAAAATTTCTTAGTCCGCCTGACGATTTCATCACAAGAAATTCAAGAAGGCGCATTTGTCGTCATCGAAAGCGGATATTGGAATTATTACGGCATTGTGACCGATATTCGACTCGGTTCTACGGATGATCGCTTTGCAGATGAACGTGTGGATTTACGCTTCCCGCCAGATTTAGCCAGTGCATTACAAGGGCAAGCCTTATATGCAAACATCGAAGTGTTGCCGAACTTAATGCTTGAAGTTGGTCCTGATGAAGCTTCACCAGAATATAAAACTTGGCGTGGAAAAATTGATGCAGGACTAGCAGATACACCGCGCATCTTGCCTGTCAAAAATGTGCCGCCACATCATTCAATTGTGTCACTTGCCAATGAAGGTGATATTGCAGAAATTTTTGGTAAACCAGAAGAAGAGAAAAATTTCATCATCGGTTATACACGCGAACAAAATCATCCAGTGTGTATTGACTTGGATAAATTTGTGCAAAGGTCATCGGGTGTGTTTGGCGCAACGGGAACTGGTAAATCATTTTTAACTCGTTTGGTGTTGGCTGGATTGATGAATCACAACAAGGCTTCTGTTTTAGTTTTAGATATGCATAATGAATATGGCTTTGATGATGTGGCTTCTGACACCAAGAAAAATGTTCAAGGTTTAAAGACCATGTTCAAATCAAATGTGAGATGCGTTGGTTTGGGAGCAGGGTCCACTATAAGGGGTAATCAAGTTGATTTCAATTTGGAAGTCGCAATGGATGATATATCCACTGCTGATATTGAAACCTTATCACGCGAATTAAATTTACGCGAGACGACTCCAACTACGTTGAATGCTTTGTATACATCGTTTGGTGATAAATGGTTTGCAAATTTCAAAGCGATGAATCAAGAAGAAGTTGAAGTGGAAGACGAGAAGGGACGTTTGAAAAAAGTTCCGCATCCTGATAGTGTGGCGGCGTGGGCGATGCAAAATGGAGTCAACGTGGCGGCGGCAGTTGGTTTGCAAGATAAATTACGACGCCTCTTTAACAAGCCTTATATTGTTCAAAAACCTGCGGCTGACTCTGTGCTTCAAATTATTCAATCGTTAGAGTCGGGTAAGCATGTGGTTTTGTCATTTGGCGAACATGAACAAGACTTGGATTATTTGCTAGTATCTAATCTAATCACTCGTAAAATTCGCAATGCATGGGAAAAGAAGACCAATGAATTTCGTTCGCATGGCAAAGCGGAGCCACGACCTTTAATCATCGTTGTGGAAGAAGCACATAAATTATTGAATCGTGAAATGGCATCACAAACAACGTTTGCAACGATTGCACGCGAATTGAGAAAATATTACGTGACCTTGCTCATCGTTGACCAACGTCCATCACAAATTTATGATGAGGTCATGTCTCAACTCGGCACGCGTATCTCTGGCTGGCTGGGTGATGACTTGGATATTCAAGCCGTGTTATCAGGCTTATCAGGCAGAGAAGCGTTACGCGGCATGTTAGCCCGTTTGCAACCCAAAGAAGAAGTGTTGTTATTAGGTTGGGGCGTGCCTATGCCATTGCCTGTGAAATCGAGAAGATATGACGAAGCCTTTTGGAAGGAAATGGGGAAGGGTAAGAAGAGTAAAGAACAGAATTTGAAAGAGTTGGGGTTTGGTAATTAATGAAACTGCAATTGGTTTCCAATGATGTAGATAAATATACAAGTCAAAGTCAACGTATTCGTGTGTTGACAGAATTTTGGGTGAATCAATCTGCTTTTTGTCCAAATTGTGGAAATATATTAAACCGTTTTGAAAACAATACGCCAGTTGCTGATTTTTACTGCAAGAAGTGTTCAGAAGAATATGAGTTGAAATCAAAGAGTGGCGAAATAGGAAAGAAAATTGTAGATGGTGCATACACTACCATGATTCAGAGACTACAAGCCGAAAATAATCCAAATTTCTTTTTTCTTACTTATGACAAGTCAACATTCCAAATCAGAAATTTTCTAGTAATTCCTAAGTATTTCTTTGTACCTTCTATTATTGAAAAAAGAACAGCACTTAGTCTAACCGCGAGAAGAGCAGGATGGGTTGGTTGTAATATTGATATAAGCAACATTCCTGATATTGGAAAAATCTTTTATGTTCAAAATGGCTCAGTCAAAAGTAAAAATGAAGTTTTAGAAAAATGGAATAAAACTGAGTTTGTAAGAACTAAATCTGTTACAGAAAAAGGCTGGATGTTCGATGTACTTGCTTGTATAGAAAAACTTAATAAGAGGGAATTTTCTTTAGATGAAGTCTATGCTTTTGAAAGCTATTTAGAAAAGAAACATCCTCAAAACCATAGAGTCAAAGAAAAAATTCGTCAGCAATTACAATTTTTACGAGATAAAAATCTCATTGAATTTGTCGGTCGTGGTCAATACAGAATGAAAGTCACAGGAAAATAAATTATGCAAAGATACATAATTAGTCAAATTGACACAAATACATTTGTTGTTATGGACCAAAATGAACAAGCCGAATTTTGTGTTTGTTCAAATTATGATGATAAAGAAGATGCTGAAGAAAGGGCAAGAAAGATTGTCAATTTGCTTAATGAAAGTAACGAGAAAACACTGGATTAATAGTCCAGTGTTTTTTGTGGCGTAAGGGCGACCCGTCAAGGGCGATTAGGATAATTGTCGGGTAAAGTATCTTTGCAAGTTGCAACAATTGATAGCAATGGGTGGGTCGCCCCTACGATGCGTAATATATGTCTATATTCTGCTGAAAGCGACCCGTTAGGGCGGTTAGGGTAATTGTCAGATAAAGTATCTTTGCAAGTTGCAACAATTGATAGCAATGGGTGGGTCGCCCCTACGATGCGTAATATATTTCTATATTCTGCTGAAAGCAACCCGTCAGGGCGGTTGAGATAATTGTCAGGGAAAGTATCTTTGCAAGTTATGACGATTGATGGCAATGGGCGGGTCGCCCCTACGATGCGTAATATATTTCTATATTCTGCTGAAAGCGACCCGTCAGGGCGGTTGAGATAATTGTCAGGTAAAGTCTCTTTGCAAGTTGCAACAATTGATAGCAATGGGTGGGTCGCCCTACGGTGCGTAATATATTTCTATATTCTGCTGAAAGCGACCCGTTAGGGCGGTTGAGATAATTGTCAGGTAAAGTATCTTTGCAAGTTGCAACAATTGATAGCAATGGGTGGGTCGCCCCTACGATGTTGCATCATATTCTTTTATAATTTCATCATGTCCAAATTTGACCCGCAAAAACATCACCGCCGCTCTGTGCGTTTAAAGGGATATGATTATTCACAACCCGGCGCATATTATGTAACCATCGTCACATGGCACAGGGAATTTTTGTTTGGGGAAATAAAAAATAAAGAAATGTACTTAAACAAAATTGGAAAAATCGTTGAATGGGAATGGTTAGAATTACCAAAGCGATTATCGTATGTTAAATTAGGCGCACATGTTGTAATGCCAAATCATTTTCATGGAATTTTATTTATTCATGAATCCGTAGGGGCGACCCGCCATGGTCAAAAAATGTCACAACCAGATTCAGATTCATTGCAATCGTTTACGACTGATGGCATTGACGGGTCGCCCTTACCCAAAGGACCAAAACCTGCCTCTTTAGGCGCAATCATTGCACAATTTAAATCTCGTGTTACAAAACGAATATGGAAATTCCCTGAATTCAAAGAAACACCAATTTGGCAACGCAGTTACCACGAACACATCATCCGTGACGAAAACGATTTGAAAAACAAAACGGATTACATTGAATCAAATCCCATGTTGTGGGAACAAGACGACGAAAACCCAACCAACATAAAGTAGGGCGACCCATTAAGACAAATGATGGTGCTCATAAGATTCAATAGCCTTGCTTGTAATGGTAATAAATTGTATTGGTGGGTCGCCCCTACAAAAACAAAAATAGATATAATCTCTACAAGTTCAATATAAGACTAGTACAGGATGACTACAGGATAAATACATTAGGAGGAAACATGGCAAAAGTCAAACTCACACCCATTATTGAAGAAATACACGGCAAACTTGGCGAAGAAACAGTCTTTCGGCGCACGCATACAGGCGGTGTTAGCCTTATCAAAAAAGCCGATATGTCAAAGGTCAAATGGAGCAAAGCACAAAAAGCACATCGCGCACGTTTCAAACAAGCGGTGGCGTATGCCAAGTCCGCTATGGCAGATGTCAGCGTGCGTAAAGTCTATGAAAAACAAGCCAAGAAATTAAACAAACGTCCATTTGACTTGGCAGTCTCTGATTATTTCAAGGGGAATAATTTATTAAAACCTTAGGGACGAGGCTTGTGTACCTCGTCCCTATTTCTTCATCTTCAAATTTGAACCACAATACGGGCAAGCCGCAGATTGTGCGCCTCTCCATTTCACCTCATACGGGCTGACGGGCGCACCACATTGAGAACAAGTGGCAGGCAATAAAGCCGCATTGTGAATCGGCTCTGTTGGCGTAAATGCTGGTTTTGTCACAACAGGTGCAGGTGTAGAGTCAAAATCCGCTACGGGTGGATTCTTCTTGTATGGCTTTTCTTTCTCTTCATTAAACATAGAACCGAAAAACATCCAAAATCCGCCTGCTATCAAAAGCCAGGGCCACCACTCTCCTTGCATAAACATCATCGCAAAGATAAACCACCAAATCATACCGCCGGGGAAATGTCCATGCTTGTGTCTTTTATGCTTGTACATGTTGATATCCTTTGTATAAGGTCATATACGCTGACTTGCCATAAAAAGTTGTACAAAGCCCTTCTCTGGTAGGTTGACGGGTCAAACTCGCTTCTCTACAATGCTTGAAAATTGTGAGGAGATATTTATGTCTATATTCAAACGCCTCTTTTTCTTAAGTTCAATCTTGATACTCAACGCTTGCATGTCTGCTACACCGACACAAAGTGTTAGCGAAACAGAAGCACCAATTGAAACTGTCCAACCACAAAATGGTATGGGTAGTGTGTCAGGTCAGATTACTGATAATGAAACGAATGCTCCCATTCCTTATATGTTTGTGCAAGCGAAAAATAATGAAGGCGTGATTGTGTCTGTGTTATCAAATGAAAATGGCGAATATCAAATCACAAATTTAGCAACCGATACATACATCATTTCAGCACATGGGTTTGGATATAAAAAGTCAACGACAGAAATGATTGAAGTTAAATCAATGTCGAATAGCAGTATCAATTTTCAATTAAGTATTGAAGCGGATGTTGCATCACAGGTCAGTGGGGCAGAGTGGTTAAGCGTCTTGCCTGATGATGATGAAACGCGTCAATTCATTTTGGATTGTCAGGGATGTCATCAATTGGCGTGGGTGCGAAATGTATATAAGGGTTGGCAAACATCAAGTCAGTGGGAAACTTCAATCAAAAAGATGCAAGGATATTATGGACCCAATACTGGCTTCCCAATTATCGGTCCAATGGATGCGCCTCATACTTCGGTTTGGCTTGAGCAATATTTAACGGACGATGTGACTCCGCCTCAACCACTTCCGATTCAACCTGAAGCACAAAATATTCGCATCACCGAATATGATTTTTCCGGTGCAGGTCCGCATGATTTGGTGTTAGATGCAAATGGTCAAGTAATTGTGACGGGTATGTTTAGCAATGATATGTATTCATTGAATCCTGATACAGGTGAATTTACGCGTTATGCATTAACCAGCAATGCCAACCCACGTGCCATTGAAATTGATTCGCAAGGAGTATGGTGGATTGTATTTGGTAATCCACATCAAGTAGCGAGTTTTAATCCGCAAACGGAAGAATTGAAAACATATCCAGTGGGTATGTATGCTCACAGCATTGCATTGGATTCACAAGGCAATGCTTGGGCAAATGGACATTTCAAGGCCAACCCCGGCAAAGTGATGATGATCAATCCGCAAGATGGTTCACGCAAAACGTTTGATATTCCTGATAACAACACATCAAATTTAACAGGCTTACCCATTTCTTATGATTTACGTGTTGACGCAAATAACATCGTCTGGGGTTCAGATTTGAATTGGAATCGCATTTATAAATTAGACCCACAAACTAGCGAAGTGATACATTATGAATTACCAAATTCTACAAGTGGTCCACGCCGTTTTGATTTTGATAATGATGGCAATTTATGGATTCCTGAATTTTCAGGTGGACGATTAGCAATGTTCAATCCTGTTGCTGAAACATTTACTGAATGGGAAACACCGACAAAAAATGCAGAGCCGTATGTCGTCAAAGTAGATAAAGCCCGAAACATTGTTTGGATTGGTTACGCCGCCGCAAATCGCTTGGCTCGTTTTGATATAGCCACACAAACCTTTACAGAATATCCATTACCGACACCATTCGCACTCATTCGTCACATGGCAATAGATGAATCCACTGGGGATGTATGGTTTAGTTATCATCATGTCCCCACGTATCAGGATATGGTGGTTAGGTTACAAATCATAAATTGAATCAGTACAGGTGGTTTAAAATTGTTTGTCCCTTTTTGGGTTTTTCTTCGACTTAACTCCTAGAACCCGCAGACAGGGAACTTGCATGCAAATGACCCAAACTACAGACGAATTGACATTGGTGCGCGCCGCGCAGGCAGATGTGCAAGCGTTCGGTGCTTTATACGACCGTTATGTTCAGCGCGTCTATCGCTTTTGTTATTATCGTACAAACAATAAAGCAGATGCCGAAGACTTAACGGCTCAAATCTTTTTAGCCGTATTAGAAGCCCTACCGCGTTATCGTCAACAAGGTCACTTTGCTGGATGGTTATTTTCCATTGCTCGCAATAAAATCAATGACCATCATCGGCGTGTATCTCATATTTCATTAGATGAGTCTACACTTCCGCCTTTACACGCCGATTTAGAAATCAAAGTTGAAATTTCACAACGCAAAGAACGCTTAATGAAATTGATACAATCTCTAACAGAAGATGAGCGCGAACTTATTCACTTCCGATATGTTGCTGAATTATCATTTGCCGAAATTGCACAAGCACTGAAAAAGAATGAAGATGCTATAAAGAAAATGTTATATCGCCTAATTGCACGTTTGAAAGATAAATTGGAGGCAGACTATGAATGAACATCCGTCTCCCGAATTTGAAAAAGAGATTCGCGAATCTTTTGATGCGCCTAAAGCCGATCCTACATTCGTCCTTAATCTGCGGGCTACATTGCTCGAAAGGACAAAAATGAAAAACAAAAATCGTAAGTTTATTCGGTTCGCATGGGCAGGCTTGATAGTCGTCTGCTTAATCGTTGTGTTAATTGCATCACCCCGTGTGGTTACTGCCTTAAAACAATTATTAGGTTACATTCCGGGCATTGGTTATGTAGAACAAGGAAACTTTTTACGTGTACTATCTGCACCTGTTACCGTTCAAAAAGATGGGCTAACACTTACTATCGAAAAAGGTGCAGCCGATTCTCAGCAAACAGTTCTGCTTCAACATCTTGAAGGTTACACAACTCAAATGGATGGCACATCCGGTTGTAATTTGCCCGCCAGTTTGGTTTTACCTGATGGAACCGTTTTGAATTTAATCAGTTTTGAAACAGGCTACGAAGGTGATAAAGGTGGGCCTCTAACTGGCTCTTATTATGGTCGTTATATATTTGAAGCCATGCCTGCTCAAGCCTTACAAGCCACTCTCGAAATTCCTTGTGTCATGTTTGATAGCAACTATCCAGATTGGCAAATTGATTTGCAATTTGAACAAGCAGATGAGTCTCAAATAGCCCCTGTGATTGAGATTCCAACGATTGCATATACTGAATCTATTACGCCTCAAACTGACCTGCCAACTGCTCCTGCTTCCTCAACAGAATCAACCATTGAAGGTTTCTCTATTGTGCTTGAAAGTGAAACGTCTCTTCCAGATGGTTACATTCTCGCTGGTAGCTATCAATGGACAGACCCACGTTTCGATGGTTTCTCTGTTTCTCCATCTGAAATACAAATCACAGATTCAAATGGCAGAGAAGTTACTGTTCAACAAACAGAACCTATCACCAGAAATACAGACCCTGCTATAAAAAACTTACCCTTCGCTTTCCAAATCATTGGTAAAGATTATGCCTTCCCACTCACAATCTCTGTTAAATCAATTGTTGCTACATTAACAGATACTGCCACATTCCAATTTGATGCAGGTGCAAATCCGCAAGTTGGGCAAGTTTGGGAAGTGAATGCTCAAATACCAATAAATCAATATCTAATTACCATTCAAACCATAAAACTTATTTCAGGTAGAACACCAACAGAACTTGGTTTCGAATTTACTGTAACATCTATCCCTGCCATTGCTTATGTAAGCATCCTTGACCTCAATCCTGTTTTCATTGGAGATAGTGGCGGTGGAGGAGGTGGTGGAGGCGGCGGTTCTTCAGAGATAATTGAAACTTTCACTACGAGTTGGGTCTTAGATAATTATTCACCTGCTGGAGTCAAAACGTTCACGATTTCAGATATTGGTATAGTAGCTTATGGATTATGGCAAGCAACTTGGCAACCTTCATCGCCATAATGTTAAATAAAAAATTCCGAAGATTATTTCTTCGGAATTTTTATTCTTTTACAGATTATAACTACTCAACTACAAAACTAACGCGATGCCAAGCATTATTCATATAGCCTTTGAAATTCCACACCTGTTCAATATCTTTTGGTTGTGTGTTTGCAGATGAATCCGCTGCACGCACAATCAATTGATGATTGCCTTTTGATAAATTCAAATTGGCTTTCCATAACGTCCATGTAAAAGAATTTATTTTATCTAATTCTGCTTGAGTCCAAGTCTTACCATCGTCACAAGAAATTTCAACACGGGCGATGTGTCGGTTACCACCTGTAGCCGCATAGCCAGAAACAGTTACAAGTCCAGAAGTGAGGCGTCCATTTTCTTCAGGCGAGCAAATCACCGAAGTCACATTCATTTCACCCAGCATCAAGCCATCATCCCATTTCACATTTTCAGCGTTTGTATTTGAATCAAACAAACGATACGCAGTGCGTTGAAAATAATTTTGCGAAGGTTCATCCGAAATAATAATTTGATTGAGCCACTTCACACTGCGCGCGCCGATATAACCAGGCACCACCACACGCAACGGAAACCCGTGAGTAGAAGGCAACAGCTCGCCGTTCATTTCATAAGCAAGGATAACTTCATTGTTCATCGCTTTTGCAAATGGAATCGAACCACCGAAATTAAATCTTTTCCCAAGACGTTCGGTTTCATCCAAACCTTGAAATTGCACATGCAGATTTTTCGCTTCATCTTCCACGCTGATAGTTGCCAGCACATCTTTTAGTTTTATCCCCGCCCAAACCGCATGGCTAATCGCGTCCACATTCCACGGCAATTCATGCGGAATTTCTTTTATCGCCATCAACTCCTGACGGCGATTGCCCGCACATTGCAACGTGGCAGAGATTTCGACCCGTTCAAAGTTATTTTTAATTTCATCTAATGTGAAAGAAATTGTTTTATTTTTATATTGAATATTCAAACGAAATGTATTTACATCCACCTGTGGCACATCACCATGGTTGCGGACAAAAAATAAGTTTGTCGGTGTAATGTGATTTTGTGTTAATAGATTTAATGGTGATCCACCATTAAACGGGTTTTCATAGCGCACCACAAAGTTTTCGTGTTTATCAAACGGAGTTTTACTCAACTTCAATAACCTCAACCTCATCTGTAATTTCAATTACATCTCTCAAAGTTGCATATACTGAACAGTATTTTTCTTCACTGAGTTTTATGGCTTTGTGAGCTTTTTCAATATCAATATTTTTTCCAATGATTTGATATTTCAAATGAATCTTGCGAAACTTCCACGGTGGCGTATCATCTTGCGTATGTTCGGCTGTGATGTTGATTCCACATAAATCTTGCCGTTGTTTAATTAAAATTTCAACCACATCATGCACTGAACAGCCCATTAACGACATTGGCAACAAATCCGAAGCGCTGACATTTCGTATTTGATTTCCACTGCTATCTTCTAACGTTCTTTTGTCCTGCGGATTCCAATATAAGCGAGTTTGTTTTGTAGCCATGTTTTGAGTATAGCATTAAGGAACAGTCCAAGGGATTTCTACAGGTCCAGCATAACCATGTTTCTCTACAAGGTAAATGACTCCATGCGAAGGTTCTGAACAACCTGCTTCATCTTCTATCACAATATCATCATCCCAAACAAATTTTGCTTCAAAGGTCAATTCACCATTTTTACAAGTCCATAGTTCTAAGAGATAACGCGCGCTATTTGGGCTTTCTATTTCACCATCTGGCAAAATATATTCATCCCAATAAATGGCAATTCTTTTGCCATCGGTTGTGCGGGCTGTGTAAACATTTTGTGGAACGGGCCATATAAATGAAAGTGGAAGCTGAAATTCGCCAGGATACAAAATTTTTAGATTTTCTACATTGCCATCCAAAGTAATTTGGCTTAAGTTAACCCAACAATTCCCTTCATATCCATTCCCTTGTACATAAACCCATTCTGAATGAATATCTTTGCCATAAACTGTTAATTTAAGACCTTCAATAAATCCGTAGCGATATAAGAAGTATTGACCAGGTCCATGATTACATGAGAGATGTTGGGATACATTTGCATTCAGCACTTCATATACTGGTTCGGCTGTTAATGTAGGGGATGGTGTGGAAGTTGATGTAAGTGTATCATCTGCGCTGACAAGAACTGTCAGAGTAAATGTAGATTCAGGTTGAACCGTATCAGTTATCGGTAAGGTTGAGGCGGGCAGAGGTGTAGAATCAGTTTGGGGAACAGGAAGATTCGTCAGTATGAATCCAATTGCAATTATTGTAATGATGATTGGAATCATGTATTTACCAAGGAAGCTACCAAAAACAGAGTTAATATTTGAGCCTTGTCGGATATTTTTAACTAAGGTGCCCAATAAAATGTTGATGTAATGTAGATCACCAACGATTCTTAAAAATGTAATTTGGATTTTTGAAAAGCGAGAATCGCGATTGAGTGCAAATGTTTTTAATTGAAATGCAGTATCAGCAGGCATATCCACAAAAACATGCACACTACCAGCAGTGACATTTGCAATTTTTAATTGAGATGAATCAGTGTTGGTGAGGTTAGAAATAAATGCGAGTAATTCTGCTTGTTTTTCTGCTGTGAAAGCGGAAATGTCTATGCCTTGAATAACTAACTCGGCTTGTCTGTTTTCATTGGATTTCGTTTTTTTTTGATGAGGTTTTAGAGCAGTAATTAATTGTTCAGCAGATTTTTCAAAACCAAGCAATGGAAAATTAATAAACTGTAGCCCTGCCAATTGATAACGAATTTCAGCAGGCAAACGCACAACTTCTAACATCACGACATAAATAGGTTTGCTCGAATCTTGCGAGAGGATAATTTCTTTGTGTACATTTTTTGAGGCGATAGAACTGGCTGACATGATAAAGACGAAAGCATCACAATTATCTATCGCTTCAACAATCTCTTTACGCCATGAGTTGCCCACTTTGATTGATTCGCGGTCAATCCAAGTATCTATGCCTGCTTGTTGCAAAGCGGCGGCAAACTTATCTACAATTTCTAGGTCATTTCTGGAATAACTGATAAAAATTTTGCCCATAGAATTATCCTGACTCTTAATTTCTACACTGTTATATTTTAGTATAGCATTGAAATTAAGATAAGATAGATTACAAATCTTATTTACAAGGAAAACAAATGCAACCTATTTATTTCATTATTTTAGTTGGTTTACTTGGCGGAATAGCCATTGGATTTCAAAGCCCTATGGCGAGCATGATTAGTCAACGCTTGGGCGTGCTGGAAAGCGTATTCATCATCCACGCGGGTGGAGCGGTTGGGGCGTTAATTCCCATGTTGATATGGGGAAACAAGTTGACCGAGTGGCGAAGCGTTCCTTCATATACATTGTTCGCAGGTTTGTTTGGTCTTGTTGTAATTTATGCCATGAGTTTTATGATTCCACGAATCGGAATCGCTGGCGCATTGATTACGCTATTAGCAGGTCAATTGTTGATTGGTTCGCTTCTTGACCATTTCGGCTTGCTCGGTGCGATGCAACGACCTTTTGATTTCACCCGCGCATTTGGACTTTCGATTGTGATGCTTGGTGTTTGGCTGACGGTTAAATAAAATTTATTCTTTCGTCACAATGTATTGATGAATTAAATGGGCATACCGATTTTGCAAACGGATGAAATGATTTTGAATCGCATCCGCTTCTGAACCTTCAAGCACAAGGTATCTACCTTTTTCTACACCTTCGCGTGCAATTTCACGGCAGACTGCTTCAGTGATTAATTCTGCCAATAACACTTGACCTTGCACAGTTGTATCGAGGCGGTTGTTGTCATCCAAATAAATTTTGACAGACGGCGCGGCAGTTGCAATCACAATACTAGAATTGACGCGGTCATAATACACACGTTGACGTGGGTCGGTTCTATCATCAAAGCGAATGTCGTTAAACAAAGCACTGCTTCCACGGGTTGGTGGAGCAATTAAAGTTTCTTTCTTTGAATGCACTTGCACATTGGCTTGCGCGCGATTTTTTCCGAGGTAGGCAACGATAGTGGCTTCACTACCCACTTGTCTACCTTCTAATTTGATGCGTGCTTCTAAAATTGAAGTATCGTTTTTATTTGGCTTGAATGTCACTTGCGGAGTTAACACTGCAACTTCTGCATTGGTTGAGATAATACTCGCAGTTGAGTTTTGATTTTGATTTGCAGATACGCGCAATGTCAACATAGCAAGTTGACCTGTTTGCACAAACAATTTTTCAGGAAAGAATCCCATACCCGATTCTGGTAATTCAATTTTCTTTTTTGATTCGCCATCGCGAGCATCACGCAATTCAGTACTGGCAATTGTGTTTAATTCATGCAAAGCGCGGTTAATTTTTTGGCGTAACTTTTTATCAAGTTTGGTTTGCTCATCATGCATAGCATGTTCACGTTCAGCACTGATGAGTGGTTCCAGTTTTTCTTCTACAGCAAGTTTCAACGCTTTTGCAAATGGATGAGTCCAATTGATGCCATCTCGTGTGGCAGTAAGAACAGGTTCATCATTTTTCAATAACTCATGCAAATAATCACATTGCATCGTGCCATAAAAATATCCAGCATACGGATCATTTTCATATTTGAGCATGGTCAATGAAATCACAGTCGCGTGACTAATGACTAACAAACCACCATCGGCATAATCGCCTTCTTCGCCGCGCGTAGAAAGTTGCATAGCGGAACGAAAAACTTTCAATTTAACCGAAGCAGGAAACCCCGAAATTTTGATGCGTTCATTCAAAACTTCTTCCCCCATGGGGGCTTTGTAACTCAACACATGTTCTTGTTTAATTTTTCCATCGGTTGCTAATTCACGCAAAATAATTTTACGTTTCGGGTTGCTCATAATCGGACGCAACTCAAAATGCCGTTGCAAATAATTTCGTAGGTTATTAAATTGTGGCATCTTAACATCAGTGCGCGAGACGATGATTTCAAGAATTGTGCCATTGCCTTGTGGCACTTCATATTTTTGGCGTAAATCAACGGTGGCACGAATTGGGTCGTCTAAATCAAAAGTTGGGATTCCTTTTTTCAGCAACAACGAACATGAATAAAAATTTGCACCTTTGAACGAACGCACATATCCATAACCCAAACCGAAAATAGAATCTTTCAAACCGCGTCCCCACATGCCACGCACATGTTTATCTTCTTTAATTCCGCTGGTGGCTTCGCCATACGTTCCCACCACTTTATCCATGCGCGAATCGGTCATGCCTTCTGCAAAATCACGCACCACAATTTTTGAGTTGCTATGCTTTCGCAAAACATCAATCACAATTTCGCCACTTGATGAACTGCCAGCATCTTCTAAACGCGAATAACTATCATTTGCGTTTGTAATAATTTCAACTAAGGCACGCATCACATCTTTGCGAATCGCTTGATCTGCTTGCTGAATCGCAACACGGTCTGCGTACTGTAACTTTCTACTGCTTACCATATCATCTCTTCTTTTTTAATATCCATGCAAAATGTTCTTCGCAATAATCAAAAAACTTAATCAAATCATTGCGCTTATACATATCTGCATAACGTTTGAATAAACCAACATTTCTCGTCAACGTATCCGATGAAGATTCCATCGTTGCGAACAACATATTTCTAAAATCAAATTCACTAATCTTGGCGTGCTTGCCATTCTTGGCATACAAACGATACGCATCCGATTTCTCAACCATCTTAAGTACTTTACCCGCTTTTACTTTTTCTTCTTTTGATACAACTGGTGCGGGGATAGTTTTAACAACTTCAACAGGCTTCGGCTTGGCTACAACCGCTTCTTTCTTAACCTCAACCTGTTTCTTTTTAACTTCAACTTTTTTCTTCGCTTGAACAGGTGGTAAAGCCAACGTCAATTGCTTGGGTTGTGGTTTCTTTACCAATACTTTTTTCTTGGCAGTTTTAATTTGCTTTGGTTTTACTTTTGTAACGGTTTGCTTTTTGATAACTGCTTTTTGAATTGGTTTTTTCGGTACAATTTTTTTCTTGTTTGGTTTCTGCTTCGTAAGCTTTTTCTTGGCAGGTTTTGTTTGAAGTGGCTTTCGCACTCTTCGGCGCAAAGTTTTCTTCGTCAGAACCAAAGCAGCAGGTTTTTGTTTTCGGGCAGGCTTGGCTTTCTTTTTCGGAAGAATGCCTAAGGCTTTTGTGACCCTTCTAGCAACTTGTTTTCCTTTGAAAGTCAGAGCAAATCCATCATTCGGGTTGCCTTTGATGAGTTTCTTTTCACGCGCATCATTCAGCCGTCGAATCACCAAAGCTGAATCGGGCCAGCGTGGATATTTCTTTAATCCAAAACTGTTTGGGAACAAACGAAAACAAATTGAAATAATTTCTTCGGTAGTGGCATCCACTTGTTTTTCTTCTAAATAAGAAAGTGCGAATACAATCAAATCACTTAATGTGAGTTGTGAATATACATCCAGTTCAAATTTTGGAAGTTTTTTTGCGATTATTCTTTTTGTCTTTGACTTGCTGGATGCCATAATTTAAAAGATGCCTCTATGCTGAATGAATTGTTCTATTTTAACTGATGTTTGTGAAAAAATTAATTTCCACTATTATATTGATATACAAATACATTGTGTTCTTTGTTTTCATACACAAGTGTAAACAAATCTGGATTTGATTCAAGTACAGGTAAAACTTCGTTCTGGATGAACGGGTCAAGGTCAAGAGAGCGAGGCGATTGTAATAATGGTGAGATGATGATGTAATCAATCTCTTGGTTATCTAAATATCGAATCAAATCTTGATTTTGCTTTGGGAAGTTAATTGTTTTTCTTTGCACATGCAGGTAAGCAGGCACAGGCTCATTGACCATGACAATAGAATCGGCCGGAGAATTTTCTGCAACCCAATTTGCGCCGATAGATAAATCTGTGATTTGATTTTTTACAGGATTAATAACATCTTGAATGTTTCGCGCGAAAAGCGGAATGGAAATCAAAATTGCAAGCGTAACTACCACGCGATTTGATTGCGGAAATTTTTCTATAAAAAAATTTATACCATTCAAAAAATAAAAATATAAAAACGGCAAAATCGGAATCAGAAATCTTGCTTTCACACTTCCTACGTTAGGATTCCAAAACGCGAGAATACCACAAACATAAATAACAAAGTAAATATGTAACCATTCTAGTTTTGGCTTTGTTTTGAAAATGCCGAATGCAATAAGAAAAAGAATGATAATGTTGAAAATGAGAGGGATAAATCCCAAACTATAGTTTTCTAAAATTGAATCAAGCCGCGAACCGAAAATCGGAATCAATGAACTTGATATCACTTCGTTGTAATAGCCAATGATGTTTGACCAAACTTGTCCAATTTTTTCTGGAATAGAGCTGTTGAAAACTTGTGACTGATACCCTGAAGAAATCAGAGAACCTGTAATGAACCTTTGGATGATTGTGCCAATTAAGAAAACAATAACTGAAATTGTAAGTTCCCGAAAACGACGTGTGAATAAAAGATAAATAACAAATGCAATGAATAATGCAATGCCGATTGTACGGATGAGTTGGGTATAAAAAATAAATATTGAAATCAAAACAATCAGCCAAGTTTGTTTTTGACTTTCTGCATTTTCCCATTTATCAAAAAGATATAAAGCCAACAAAGAAAAAAACAAATATGCAGACTCGGACATCACTGTGACAGATGTGCCGATTAGTAATGGATTTAATGTAACTAACGCGACTAAGACTTCAAGATAAGGTGAAGCAAGTCTCTTTGAAAAAAGTTTGTAAATTAAATAAATAGATGATAACCACAAAACAAGAGAAAATATTTTCAAAATCGAATAATTGTTTGGAAATAAAAATGTAAGCGGAGTTAATAAAAGCGGAAAACCTGGTGGAAATGCTCGTTCTGCTTGGGGACGTGGGAAGTTGATTAACTCATAACCTTGTCCACTTGCTAAACTTTCGGCGAGGATAATGTAATGAGCATCATCATATGATGTGCCGATTTGCAGGGAATTGAATCGTAAGAGAGCCAGCGTTCCACTAATTATGATAATGATGAATAGAAAATGTTTTTTTAAATAATTCATTTTGTGTATGTTATTGCTGAATAGAATCCATCTAAAAATCTTGAAGAGTGAGTAGCAAGTAATTGTGGGTCGGTAAAACCTGCTTCTTTAGTAAGTTTTCCAAAAGTAGCAAATGAAAATGGATATGGAACCCATATATTACCTTTGTCCACATTGTATTCAACTATGATTAATTTTCCATTTGGTTTGAGAAACGATTTGACATGCTGTAAAACCTTCACTCTATCTTTGAAAAAGTGAAGTGAGTTTGCCATTAAGATTCCGTCGAGAGGTGGGAG
>ERZ761602.2772-NODE-2772-length-26430-cov-9.813839_pt1 | contig 26430 bp, 26 predicted proteins | sample MGYA00512165_ERZ761602 | MGnify/ENA primary metagenome ERZ761602 (study PRJEB28899, sample SAMN02445085) | bioreactor sludge metagenome | biome: EBPR sludge; isolation source: Thorneside wastewater treatment plant | place: Australia: Brisbane, Thorneside...
CGCGCCACGCTTCAACGCTTCAGATTCTGCTTGCGCCAAAGGGGCCGTCCACACAAGTGTCACCCTTTCACCTAGAGTTCGTCCACTATTGGAATCAGGGTCGGCTCAAGCTTATTCAGCGCGTCTCTGAGGCACACGAGCAGTCGGCAACACGCCACGAGCAACTCAAATTTTCCGCCCGTTGCGATCTCATACTCTTCACCCAGGCCGTTCGAGAGTACTGCCCGCCCCTGTTCCACGGACAAGAAAGCCCCATCTCCAAGATGAACGGCGTACACGCCGCGCGCCGTGCGGCCGCCCCAGTCCGATATGAACTCTGACAACGTCTTTGCGGCTCTGACCACATCTATTGGCCAATTAAATCCACCAATCCGAAGGTCGGCAATGACCCACGACAGCTTGTCGTCTGGGGTCTGAAAGTTCTGGTGGTTGTCGATAAAACTAACATTCCTCAGCTCGATTTCCACAATCCGCCTCCGGTCTAAAAAGGTGACCAAGGAAAAGATGACACACGCCATAATTGCATTTTGTACAACACACAGCGCGCCAGCCGAGGGAGCGCACGCCACCTCTAACCCCCCAAAAAGCACTTCCACGCCCCTCTTGCGCGCCGGAACGCCCTCCTGCGCACCCTGTACGTTTGTAAGCGCAACGCTTGCCGGCTGGAAGCCGGCGGTCCCCTGAGCTTGCGCTGCTACCGGCTCGACGCGTTCGCGGCGGTAAAAGCACGTGTCATGCAGAAGCGCTAGGGACCGCCGGCTTCCAGCCGGCAAGCTGTGTTTCCGACGCTGAGAATTCGTATGTGGCGCTCATTCGAACACCCATCCCCGGATTGCGCGAAGCGCAAGTCCGGGGCCCAAGAACACGGACGGTTCGCGTTTATGGGTCCCGGACTGAATGCTGCGCATTCATCCGGGAATGGGTGGAGATCTGGGTCCCGCATCGCCGCCCCCCAAAAAACGCGTATAGATCCCAAACAATCCGACCCAGTCCGCAGCGCGCGCACACTTGCCGCGCCCATGCAGCCTGACGCCGCCCCCATTCCCGATCGCACCGCGCCACGCGCGCTGTGGGCGATCGCGCAAACGCTGCTCGACATCTTGTACACCTTGTTCGGCACGCCCGCCGATCTCGCCGCGCGCGGTTGGATCACCCACAAGGCCTACGCGCTGATGCGGCCGTGGCTGCGCGCGGGCGAAGTGTTGCTGCGCCATCTGTTGTTGCTTGAAGCCGCCGCGCTGACGGCCAAACCGCCGCGCGCATCGCGCCGTTCGCGACCCCGCAAACGCATCACGCTGACGTTCAGCGCCGACGCGCCGGAAACCTGGCGCGTGACATTTCCCGCGTTGGCGCCGTGCGACTCCCTCGCGTCCATCGCGCGCACCGCGTCGCCGACCGCCGCGCCGCGCGATCCGGCGAAGGTCGGTCTGCGCGGGCATCGCAACGCCTGGCCGATCGCCGAGCGGTTCGAGGCGTTGCTGCGCGTCTACGATAATCCAGCGCCTTACGCCGCGCGCCTCGCGCGCCGGCTTTCGCGCACCCCGGGCGCCGTGTCTCGCGTGCTCGATGCGCCCGACGACGCGCCGCCGCTCATCGGCGCCCAATCCTTCGCCGACCTCCGCGCCGCCACCGACGCGCGCGAGCGATGGCCGAATACGGGGTAGCCGCGGCTTCGCGCCGGTCCAACAGCCCGCTCACGCCACGGCAGCGTGCGCGGTCGCGCGCGCTCGCGCCGCGCTCTAGCCGAACGCGCGCCTGGCGGTCATAAAGGCGCTCCCGCAACCTGGAGCGCGCGCATGAAAGCCCTGATGAGCACCAAGATCGGCCCGCCGGAATCTCTGGAGCTGATCGATGCGCCCGATCCGGTCGCGGGCGAGGGCGAAGTGGTGATCGCGGTGAAGGCTGCGGGCGTGAATTTTCCCGACGCGCTGATCATCGAGGACAAATACCAGTTCAAACCCGAGCGCCCGTTCGCGCCGGGGGGCGAAATCGCCGGCGTGGTGGAAAGCGTGGGCGCGGGCGTGAGCGCCGTGAAGGTCGGCCAGCGCGTGATCGGGTCGATCGGGTGGGGCGGGTTTGCCGAGAAGGTGAAAGCGCAAGCGGCGCGGGTGCTGCCGATCCCGGATGCGATGCCCTTCGATGAGGCGAGCGCGTTCATCCTCACCTACGGCACGTCGTATTACGCGCTGAAGGATCGCGGTCAGCTGAACGCGGGCGAAACCGTGTTGATCCTGGGCGCGGCCGGCGGCGTCGGCGTCGCGGCGATCGAGTTGGCGAAAGCCATGGGCGCGAAAGTGGTGGGCGCGGTTTCGTCGGAAGAAAAGGCGGCGTTCGCGAAACAATGCGGCGCCGATGAAACCGTGATCTATCCTCCCGGCGCCTTCGCCAAGGAGCAGAGCCGGGCGTTGGCCGAAAGCTTCAAGCAAGCGACCGGCGGCGGCGCCGATGTGGTTTATGATGCGGTCGGCGGCGATTATTGCGAGCCGGCGTTGCGGGCGATGAACTGGAACGGGCGCTATCTGGTGATCGGCTTCCCCGCCGGCATACCGACCCCGCCGCTCAATCTCACCCTGCTCAAGAGCTCTTCGATCGTCGGCGTGTTTTGGGGCGCGAGCGTGGCGCGCGAACCGGCGCTGCATCAGCAGAACGTGCGCGACCTGTTCAGGCTCTACGGCGAAGGCAAGGTACGGCCGCGCATCTCCAAACGCTTTCCGCTCGCCGAGGGCGGCAAGGCCATCCGCGCGTTGATGGATCGCAACGCGACTGGAAAACTGGTGGTGATGATCTAACCGCGTCGGTCCGGCGCGCGCTCCATGCGCGCCTCGGGGAAGAGGGCGCGCATCCGGTCGCCGAAGGAAATGAGGCATTCCTCGCTCGGCGCGAGCGGCCCCGTGGTGTAGCTTGAGGATTGCATGCCTTCCTGAACCGCGTTGATGAGCGCGGTGTCCTCGGCGTTGACTTGGCGATTGATGCGCCAATTCAGATATCGCGCAGCGCGCATCTCCCTGCTGGAGTCAGGATGAACGTAGGCGATTTCACGGATCAGCGTCTCGGTCGCGGAGACGGGAATGAATTGCATGAAGTCAACTTGATCGGGATAAATGTCGAACGCGACGTTCGGCCAGAGTTTGTAGTAAACCCAAAGACGCCGGCGTTCTTCCGGGACGTGGCCGAAGCGATCGAGCTGCTTTTGGTAGCCGCGTTCCGACCAGTTTGACGATGGCGCGTCGGTGATGGTCCCGCTCATCTTGTCCACCCATTCGCGCGCTTCGATTTTGTAGCTTCCCGCGAACAAACGCGTCAGGCCAGGGTGGGCGACGGGGATGTGCAAGCCGTCGGAATAATTGTCGCCGACATTCTTCCAATTCACTGGTCTGGGCCGCAGCGTGACGCGGCCGTTGGGAACGAGCTTCTCAAGATCGAAACGCGCGATTTCGTCTTCATAGGGGGACATCATTTCAGCGATGCTGGGCAGTCCCGGCGCAAAACGTACGAAAATGAATCCGTGGTAAATCTCCTGTTCCACGGGCTTCAGGGAGAGACGTTCAGCGTCCAGGCCGTCGAACCCTTGCCTCTTTGGCGCGCCCGCGAACGCGCCGTCGAGCTTGAAGCTCCAGGCATGATACGGGCAAACAAGACGATGCCCGCAATGGCCGCGCGCATCTTGCGCGATCTTGCCGGCGCGGTGGGGGCACACGTTGTGAAACGAGCGCAACAAGCCGTCCTCGCCCCGCACCGTAACGACCCGCTCACCGAGAACGTCCAGCGTAATGTAATCGCCCGGTTGCGGCGCATCGTTGGCGTGGCCGACGATGTGCCAGGCCTTTTTGAAGATGACCGTGCGCTCTCGCTCGAAGAAATCCGGATCGGTGTAGAGCCAAGCGGGCAGGCTCATGTGTTGCATCACGCCAATTCCTCTACGCCGGAACTCGTCCGTTTCAGCTAGTGATAGAACGCCTTCAAGGGCCATAGCAATTGACCCGCCGCGTTGGCAGCGACGGATTCAGAAACGTCAAGCGCGACCAGCGTTGGCTGCGCGAGGAGGGTTCGCACATCGAGCTCGTCAAATCGAAAGGCGCCCCTCGGCGACCTTTACAGCCTTCCCGGCAATGCGCGCTGCGGTCAGGACGCCGCCGTCTATGTTTATCTCAAGTCCGATCAAGGATGGCCGTCCCATTTCGACGCCCTGCATTATAGGCAGCGTATGCCATCCGTCGGGTAGATCCTCGAAGCGCGCGAGAACGCCCGCGAAGGCGGCCGCCGCGCTGCCTGTGGCGGGGTCTTCGCCAATGCCGATTTCGGGTGCGAACATGCGCGCGCGAAACGCATGGGGCGCATCGCGCTCGGCGCGCGCATAGACGAACACTTCTGTCGCGCCGAGCAAAGCTGAGAACGCGCCTCGCGGCGCTGCGCGCGCAAGTGCGCTCAGGTCGGCGACGGGAATCATTGCAAACGGCACGCCAGCGGAAAAGAGCGACGGCCTGTGCGCGCCAAAGCCGATGTCGGCGATCGCGAGGCCCAATGCTTGCGCGGCGCTGTCCATGGCGGGATCGGGACCCGCTGGCTCGGAAATTTTCGGCGCGGAGAATTCAGCGAACGAAGGGCCATCGCCAAGTTCGACGCCACATCGAACGGGGCCGATTTTTTCTTCCAGGACGAGGATCATATCGCGCGGTCGTTGCTCGGCGTGATTGCGTTCCGCGAACGCTATGGCGCCGCCGATCGTTGGGTGGCCCGCAAACGGCAGTTCCTTTGTCGGCGTGAAAATGCGCGCCGCCGCCGCGTGACTTGGCGACGCTGGCGCGCTCAGGAAAATCGTCTCCGACAGGTTGAACTCGCGCGCGATGGCTTGCATTTGCAGGTCGCTTAGGCCGTCGGCGTCGAACACCACAGCCAAGGGATTGCCGGCGAAGCGGGTGTCGGTGAAGACATCGTATGTCGCAAAAGCGAAGTCGGCCATGTTTGCGTTTTAGCGGTTTGAGCTGAGAGTGCTAGCGTTTGTGGCGGCGGCGCGCGCTTGGACAAGCGGCGTTCGTTGGCGTTTGCCTCCGCCTCCGCCGTCGCGGTCGACAAGGTTCATGACCGCGACGCCCATCTGCACGCTCGCGAATGTGAGGCCGGCGAAGAACCAGAGCAGGAGCACAAAGGGCCAAGCGTGTTGCCGCTCGATAAGCGTGGCGATGCCGCCGGCGTTGACCCAGAGCAGGGCGCCCACAAACGCGCCGGACGCGCCGAAACCGATGAGCGTGTTCGCCAGAAAAAGTCGCACCAAGGCATGGCGCCGGAAGAAGGATATGAAACTCGACATGTAGATCGCCTGACATAGCGGAAGCGGCGCGCCTTGATTGGGCGCAATCTTGTGCCTTTCAGAAGCCTCCGAAGTTTACGAACTTCGTCTCCAGGTACTCTTCCAGCCCCTCGACGCCGCCCTCGCGGCCGAGGCCGCTTTCCTTCATGCCGCCAAAGGGGATGACCTCGTTCGAGAAGATGCCGTCGTTGATCGAGACCATGCCATAGTCGAGGCGTTCCGCCACGCGCCAGCAGCGGTTCACGTCGCTCGAAAAGAAATAGCCGGCGAGGCCGTATTCGGTGTCGTTGGCGATGGCGACGGCTTCGTCCTCCGAGCCGAAGCGGATCAGCGGCGCGACGGGGCCGAAGATTTCCTCGCGATTGACGCGCATGTCGCGTGTGACGTTCGCAAGTACGGTGGGCGTGTAGAATTGGGCGCCAGCGGCGTGTTTTGTGCCTCCGGTGAGCGGCGTGGCCCCGGCGGCGATCGCCTCCGCGACCATCTGCTCGACTTTGGCGATGGCGCTCTGATCGATCAGCGGTCCGATCTCGACGCCCTCGGCTTGGCCGTCCCCCACCTTAAGCTTGGAGACGGCGTCGGCGAGTTTCGCGGAGAAGGCGTCGTACGCGGCGTCTTCCACCAAGATTCGATTGGCGCAAACGCAGGTTTGGCCGGCGTTGCGGAACTTGGATGCGAGGGCGCCTTTAACCGCGCGGTCGAGATCGGCGTCGGCGAATACGATCAGCGGCGCGTTGCCGCCGAGTTCGAGTGAAACGCGCTTCACGGTCGAACCCACGCACAGCGCGCCGAGCCGTTTGCCCACTTCCGTTGAGCCGGTGAACGAGAATTTTCGGACGAGCGGGCTTTCGCACAGAACGCGGCCGACATCGGCGGTGTGATCGTGAGTAGTCACAACGTTAAAAACGCCGGCGGGCACGCCCGCGCGCTCTGCCAGCTCAGCGAGCGCCAGCGCGGTCAAGGGCGTTTGGGACGGCGGCTTGAGCACGATCGTGCAGCCGGCGGCGAGCGCGGGGCCAGCCTTGCGCGTGATCATCGCCATCGGGAAATTCCACGGCGTGATCGCCGCGCAAACGCCAACGGGTTGCTTGATCGTCACATAGCGGCGCGCCGCGGTGGTCGTCGGGATGGTGCGCCCGTAGGCGCGTTTGGCTTCCTCGGCGAACCATTCGATGAAGCTCGCGCCATAAAGCGCCTCGCCGCGCGCCTCGGCGAGCGGCTTGCCGCCCTCCATGGTGATAAGCCGCGCCAGGCGGTCGAGGTCGTTGATCATAAGATCGAACCAGGCGCGCAAGATCTGCGCGCGCTCTTTCGCCGTTTTCGCAGCCCAGTCCGGCAAGGCGCGATGTGCGGCTTGGACGGCTTCATCGGTCTCCGCGGCGCCGAAATCGGGGACGCGCGCTATGGCGGCTTGGGTCGCGGGGTTGAGCACGGAGAACTGACGCGAGGAGTCGCGCCAAACGCCGTTGATGAAGGCCTGTGAGCGGATGGTCATGCGAACGTCCTGAAATCGACCGCAGTTTGCGCAGGCTCAACGCCGTCGCAAGCGCTTATGTGGGAGTTTGTTTAGAAAGTAGCGTGCGGCGGGGGCGCGGCCTATATTGGTGGATGGAGGCCTGCCATGAGCTGGAAGGATATTCTCGTTCTCGTCACCGAGGCGCAAGGCGATGAAGCGGCGTTGGCTCTGGGCGAGGCGCTGGCGCGCCAGTGCGCGGAGTCGCACTTGGCCGCGGCGTTCTTGACGCCCTTGCCAGATGAGCCGCTGGCGTATGAGCCCACGGTTGTCGCGGGTGTCTGGGCGGAATTGTTGAGCCGCGCGCGTCAGGATGCGGAGAAGGAGCGCGCGAAGGTCGAGGCCCGGCTCGGGCAGTTCGAGCGCGCAATCGAGCTGCGCAGCGCCGAGGCGTTGTCACGCGATCTCGGCCGCGTCGCCGCCGTTCACGCCCGCTATGCCGACGTGGCGATTATGACCCGCCCAAGCGACGGCGTCGGGGGCGAGTTGCGCGAGGAGATTATCGAAGGCGTGCTGTTCCATTCCGGGCGCCCGGCGCTGATCGCGCCGCCGAACTGGAAGGGTCAGAGCATTGGCAAGCGCGTGGTGGTGGCGTGGGACGCCAGCCGCGAGGCGACGCGGGCTTTGTCGGAGGCGCAGTCCATCCTTGATCGCGCTGAACAGGTGACGATCGTGACCGTGGACGCCAAGCCGAAGATGTTCGGCCACGGCGATCAGCCCGGCGCCAACATCGCCGCGCATTTGTCGCGGCGCGGACTGCCAGCTGAAGTGCGCAACGTGGACTCGATGGGCCGTTCGGCGGCGCTGGCGATCCTGGAAGAAGCGGGTGCGCTGCAGGCCGATCTCGTGGTCATGGGCGGTTACGCGCACTCGCGGCTGCGCGAACTGGTGTTCGGCGGCGCGACCCGGGAGTTGCTGCGCGCGGCGGCCGTGCCGCTGCTGATGGCGCATTAGGGGAGCTCAGCTTTTCGCCGGGAGCAGACGTTCGCGGACAGTCGCCACAGAATGACGCCAAGCAAAACCGGCACAACGAAAAACGCGGCGAGCAACCACATTCCGCCCGGGGCGACCACGGCGAGACTGGTGGCCCCGCCAAACAGAACTACCCCCGCTAACACAAATGGCGCAGCGGCAACGATTGCAGCGAGCAATTTCAGAAAGCCTTTCATTAAGTACTCCAGGGACGGCTTTGCGCCGAGGGGTGAGCATAGCTCTGCTCTCAGCTCCAGTGCAGTGGCCAAATTGAGCCGAGCCAGAACTGTTGCGCTGGGCGCGGCGCAGCGTTCCCGCCCCCTTGTGTGCCTCATCCGCCACACCTACCTCCATCACAGCAACGCAACACATGCCGCTTTGATCGTGCTTAACGGCGGTCGGGGCGAGACGCCTTAGGGGTCTGACATGGATATGGAAAAGCTCACCGAGCGCGCGCGCGGATTCGTGCAGGCCGCGCAGACCATCGCGATCCGCGAACAGAATCAACAACTCGAAACCCAGCATTTGTTGAAGGCGCTGCTGGATGACCGCGAAGGCCTCGCGGCGCAGCTGCTCTCCAGCGCAGGCGCGAATGCCCGAGCAGCCGCGGATGAGACCGACAAAGCCGTGCAGGCGCTGCCGAAAGTACAGGGCGGCGGCGATCGCCTCTACGCCGCGACCTCGTTCACACGCGCGCTCGACGCGGCCGCACAGGCAGCGACAAAGGCTGGCGATTCTTACGTCACCGCCGAGCGCTTGCTGTTTGGCTTGGCCATCGCCGATGGCAAGGCGAGCGAAATCCTGAAGAAGGCCGGCCTCACGCCGCAGAAGCTCGAAGCGGCGATTGCCGAGTTGCGCAAGGGCCGCACGGCGCAAAGCGCAAGCGCCGAAGATCAGTACGACGCGCTGAAGAAATACGCCCGCGACCTCACCGAGGACGCGCGCAAGGGCAAGCTCGATCCCGTTATCGGCCGTGACGAGGAGATTCGCCGCACGATCCAGGTTCTGAGCCGCCGCACCAAGAACAATCCCGTGCTGATCGGCGAGCCGGGCGTCGGAAAAACCGCCATCGCCGAGGGCTTGGCGCTGCGCATCGTCAATGGCGATGTCCCCGAAAGCCTGAAACACAAGAAGCTGCTTGCGCTCGACATGGGCGCGCTGATCGCGGGGGCGAAATTCCGCGGCGAGTTCGAAGAGCGCTTGAAGGCGGTGCTGAACGAAGTTACCGCCGCCGAGGGCGGCATCATCCTCTTCATCGACGAGATGCACACGCTTGTCGGCGCCGGAAAAGCCGAAGGCGCGATGGACGCGTCCAACCTGTTGAAGCCGGCGCTCGCGCGTGGAGAGCTGCACTGCGTGGGCGCGACCACGCTCGATGAATATCGCAAGCACGTGGAGAAAGACGCGGCCTTAGCACGGCGCTTCCAGCCGGTGTTCGTCGAGGAGCCGACGGTTGAGGACACCATTTCGATTCTGCGTGGCCTCAAGGACCGTTACGAGCAACACCATGGCGTACGCATTTCGGACGCCGCGATCGTCGCCGCCGCGCAGCTCTCACATCGCTACATCACCGACCGCTTCCTGCCGGACAAAGCCATCGACCTGATGGACGAAGCCGGTTCGCGCCTGCGCATGGCGGTCGATTCCAAACCAGAGGAGCTGGATGAGCTGGACCGCAAGCTGGTTCAGTTCAAGATCGAACTGGAGGCGCTGAAGAAAGAGAAGGACCCCGCCTCGAAGGATCGGATGCAGAAGCTTGAGTCGGAAGTGCGCGAGCTTGAAACGCGCTCCGGCGAACTGACCGCTGCGTGGTCCGCGGAGAAGCAGAAGCTGCAGGTGGCGTCGAAGGCCAAGGAAGAACTGGATCGCCTCAACACCGAGTATGAGGATGCGGTGCGGCGCGGCGATCTCTCGCGTGCGTCCGAGCTAAAATATGGTCGCATTCCACAGGTCGAGAAACAGATCGCTGACATCGAGGCGAAGGCGAAGACGGGCGGCGGTTTGGTGCAGGAAGTCGTCGACGCCGAAGCCATCGCGGCGGTGGTCTCGCGCTGGACCGGCGTGCCGGTCGAGAAAATGCTCGAAGGCGAGAAGGCGAAGCTGTTGGCGATGGAGGCGCAGTTACGCAACCGCGTGATCGGTCAAGAGCCGGCGCTGCGCGCGGTGTCCGACGCCGTGCGGCGTGCGCGCGCCGGACTGCAAGACCCCAACCGCCCCATCGGGTCGTTTATGTTCTTGGGCCCGACGGGCGTCGGCAAAACCGAGCTGACCAAGGCGCTGGCGGAGTTTCTATTCGACGATGAGCACGCCATGACGCGCATCGACATGTCCGAGTACATGGAGAAGCACTCCGTCTCGCGGCTGATTGGCGCGCCTCCCGGCTATGTTGGGTATGAGGAGGGCGGCGCGCTGACCGAAGCCGTGCGCCGGCGCCCGTATCAAGTCGTCTTGTTCGACGAAATCGAGAAGGCGCACCCGGACGTGTTCAACGTGCTGCTGCAAGTGCTGGACGACGGTCGTCTCACCGACGGCCAAGGCCGCACGGTCGATTTCAAGAACGTGATCCTGATCATGACCTCGAACGCCGGCGCGCAATTCCTCGCCGAACAACCGGAAGGCGCGGATGTGGAAGACGTGCGCGCGCCGGTGATGAACGAGATTCGTGCGCGTTTCCGCCCGGAATTCTTGAATCGGGTCGATGAGATCATTCTGTTCAAGCGGCTTGAGCGGCCGCAGATGGGCGCGATCGTCGATATCCAACTGAAGCGGCTTGAGAAGCTGCTGGCGGCGCGGAGCATGGCGCTTGATCTGGATGCGCGCGCGAAGGCGGAACTCGCCAAGCGCGGTTACGATCCAGCCTGGGGCGCGCGGCCGCTGAAGCGGGTGATCCAGAAGGATGTGCAAGATCCTCTGGCGCGGCTCATTCTCGAAGGCGCGATCAAGGATGGCGACCGCGTGGGCGTGACCTTCGACGGCAATGACTTCCTGTTCAACGGTAAGAGCGAGAAGAAGGCGGCTTGATGCGCTACCTCTATCTGTCGCTTGTCATTCTGTTCGCCGCGGTGCTGCTGGTGTTTGCCTTGAGCAATCTCGCCAGCGCGACGCTGTCGTTCATGGGGTGGCAGGTGACGGCGCCGCTGGGGTTCATGATCCTGGGCGTGTACGCGCTCGGCATGATCACCGGCGGCGGCGTGCTCTCGTTCCTGCGCCACTCATTGCACAAGGCGACGGCGAAGCCCGCGCCGAAAGTCGCGGCGAAGCCGACACAAGCGCCGGCGTCGACGACGCGGGTGTGAGATGCGGCGCCCCGATATTCGCCGTTCCGTCTAGTCGCCAATCCAGTTTGGATACACGCCGTCTGTTGGATAGGCGACGACGTCATGTGCTGGGATTACCGTCAAGGTCGGGTCGCGTCGTATGAGGCGGCGAACGCCCGCAATCTCAGCATCCAACTGAGCGAGGTCGAGATCAGCCATCGAGCGCGCAGCGAAGAACTTGTGTGCGGGGCGCGTAAAACCCTCCACCGCCCAGGTCGTGTCGCCAGTCAGAAAATAGCGCCCTCCGGCGGCTGTAATGAACAAGCCGACGGAGCCTGCGGTATGGCCGCTCATCGGCACGAGCACCAGGCTTCCATCGCCGAAAACATCCAAGGAGCGGTCGTACTGCTCGTAAGGACCTCCCGTCAGGTTGAGCGGGCGCCAGAGTATGGTCTGCGCATCTATCTGGCCTGGCAGGAAGCCCTGGCGAACACCGGCGGCGCGCGCCTGCTGAAGTTCTTCTGGCGCCACCCAGACTTGGGATAAGGGCAAATCTTCAATTCCACCCGCGTGATCCCAGTGCAAGTGTGATGGAATGACGATCAGTGGACGGTCGGGACAAGGACTTGCCTCAGCTATCACGTCCGCTGCACTGGCCCGCTTCTCGTAGGCGCCGAGCGCGGCGCGGGTGGTCGGGGGAAACTCTTCGAACTGGCTATCAATGGCGCGTCCCAGGCCGGTGTCGAACAGCACGAAACCGCGCGGGTGACAGATCAACACGGCGCTATGGGCCATGGCGCGTCTTTCGAACCAGTTGCCGCCCTCGAATACGGCGCCCTCAGGCGCCGAGAATGTTGCGGTCGGGAGAATGGAGAAGCGAACATCCGTCGTCGAAACCGGCGGCGCCGCCGCGATTGGCGGTTCTGCAAAGCGTGCTGAATCTATTGGACGCCGGGTCAGGAAGTTGGCGCCAACGGCGGCCAGAATGAACAGAGCGACGGCGCCAAGCACAATACGCGAAATGAGTTTCATTCTACTCTTTCCCCTATGCCTAGTCTTTCGGGACTATTACGGCAGTGTGCAAGAGTGTTTGCCCCTTGCTCCGTCCCCAGGGGCTGGCTTTCTCATCCGCGCCGTTCGAAGGAAGGGCTGTGATGAAGCCGAATGTTTTCCAGGAGACCGCCGCCGCCGTGGCCAAGCGCTTCGGCGTATCGGTCAAGGCGCTGCGCGTCTATGAAGACGCTGGCCTCATCAAACCCGCTCGCACCATCGCGGGCTGGCGCATCTATCGCCAGCCCGAACTGGAACGGCTCTCCGCCATCCTGGCGTTGAAACAGCTCGGGCTGCCGCTCAAGCGGATCGGCGAGTTGCTCAAGGGCAAAGGCGATCTTGCGGCCGCACTGGTGTTGCAGGAAGCCGCGCTCGAAGACGCCAAGGCGGAGACGCAAGCCGCGCTCCATCTCGTCCGCTCAGCGCGGGCCAAGCTTGCGCGGGACGGCGCCCTTTCACCGGACGAATTGGGAAAACTCGTCAGGAGCACGGCAATGAGCGATTTCAAGTGGAACGACAAAATGGAGGCTTTGGCGCAGAAGAACTATACGCCTGAGCAACTGGCCTCACTGCGCGCGCGGCCGTTCACGGCGGAGGATCAGGCGCGGGTGTCGGCGGCGTGGGCGCAGATCTTCGCCGACATCGATGCGCTGGGCGCGGGCGCCGATCCGGGATCGGAGCGTGCGCTCGACATCGCCCGCCGCGCCAAGGCGCTGATCGATGAATTCACGCAAGGCGACCCGGCGATGTTCGCATCAGTGACGGCCATGAAGCGCGACATGATGGCCGATCCGGAGATCGCCGCGCAGGGGCCCGGCACGCCTGCTCACACCGCGTTCCTCAGCCGGGCGTTTGCGGAGCTAAAACAGCGTGAAGCCGGCGCGCCCTAGGCGACGCGGCGCAGCATGTTCTTGTTGAGGATCGGCGCCTGCGCATCGAGCAGGTTTTTCTCGACCCGTTGCCGCGTCTGCTCATCCTTGATGGGCAGGATGTGGATTTCGCGGGCGCCGAGATTTTCCGCAGCGCGCCACATGTCGTGACGCGACAGCGACTTGGAGAAGTCGTCCGTGCGCGCGAGGTAGAGACAAATCGGCCCGCCCCAGTCATGCGAAGGCTGCTCGGGCGGCTTCACGAACATATAAAGGCCGCCAACGGGCTCCCACGCGCGTTGGGCGCGCACGACTTCAAATTCATACCAGCGCCCGCATGCGCCCTGCCATTGATACGTGTTCACGGCCCCTCCGGACTCCAACCAGCGGTGAGAATCTAGAGTGAGTCGCGCCTAGAGCCAGTTCCGATCCGATTTCGATCGGATCGGGGCGCTAGATTTTTGTAATGCTCTAGGGTGCAGGGTCCACTGTGACCGAGCGGGCGTCGGCGGCGTCGAAAAACGCCGGCCAAAATGTTTCGCGGGCGAAAGCTTGCGATTCGGCGTGGTCGGGTCGGTCGAGGGGAACGACCCGGACATCGACCTGCGCCAGATCGGGCGGACCGGCGGGCGCGCTGGCGATCCACGCGCCATAGTCGGCACCCCGCGCGTAGAGCGAAAAACCGTCGGGGCTGTGCTCCAGCAGATCAGACACGAGCACCAGACGCCGCGCCGGCACTTCGGCGCCGAAATTGGGGTCAGCCGCGACGGCGCGTACGCCCGCGACAATCGGGGAAGTGCGCGCGCCGCCGCCCGCGCCCGCGCTGCGGAGGGCGCTGTCGAGCGCTTGCCCGAATGCTTCATCCCAGCGTTCGCGGGCGATGCGCGCGTTCTGGAACAGCGGGTTGGCGTCTTCCGGCGGTTGCGGCAGGCAGCGTGAAAACAGGATCGACGGTTCCTGCGGACGCCGCGCGCTGATGCGCATGATCGTCAGCATCTCGTAGCGCGAGAGCCGCTCGCGCTCTTGCGCCAGCACCGCGCGCAGTTTGCGGCGATGGCGGGCTTCAAGCCGGTCGGTGGAGTCCACGAGCACGATGGTGTGCGCCGGCAAAGGCGCGTCCGTTCGGCAGAGCGTTTCAGGGTCGGTCGGCGGAGGCCGCATCCACAAGGAGAGGGCTGCGAGGCCGAACAAGGCAAGGCCAGCGATCGCGATCAGCGCGAGGCCGAGCGCGTTGCGCGCGGTGTTGGTGCGTCTGCGTCGGCTCATGGTTCGTGATCGAGGCGGTGCGTGGTTTCATCGAGTTCGGCGACCAGGGCCTCAAGAGACAGCGCGGCTTGCTTCTTCGCTTCGGTGACGCGGGCGCGCGCCTCGTCAATCATGGCGGCGGCCCCCGACAAGGCGTCAAGCGCTGGTCCTGCGCTTGGCGGCGTACTGGAGAAGTAAGCCGGCGCCGGCGCCTGGCGCGCGGCGGCGTTTTCTTGCCGATAGAGCTGGATGGCGCTGGCGGCGGCTTCGTCGAGCGTGCGCGCCTTGGCGTCGAGCGCTTCCATTTTCAGCGCGGCTTCGTCGAACGCCTTGCTCATGGCTTCGAACTCGGCCTGCATTTGATGCAGCCGGGCCGCGATGGCCGCGCGCGCGCTGCTGACGGGTTGTTCCAGGTCCTCGCGCGCGTCGTCGCGAAGGTCGGACAGCGCGTCCATGGCCGCCTTCGCAGCGCGGTCCATTTTTCCGAAATCCGGGTAAGGATCGTCAAAGCCGGAATAGCCCTTGAGCGCCGCGAAAATCCAAACCCCGGCGCCGAGCATCAAGAGGATGATGGCTTGCGGCGAGTCGAGTTGAAGCAGCGACCAGAGGTGGAAGCTGGCGTCGGAACTGACCGCGGTTTCGCGGCCCGCGAGCAGGGACAGCTGGTCGCGCCAGTCCGCCGCGAAAAGGTTGAGCATCAGCGCCAGGACGCCCAGCGCGGCGAAGGCGGCGGCGCCCGCGGTTTTCATCGGCCATCGCAGGTGCTGCAGGTAGCGCAGGCCGAGAAACCCAGCGAAGTACCCAAGCGTCACATTCGCGCCCGACAAGCCAATCGCGGTGATCGCGCCGCCCAGCAAGCCGCGCTCGTCATCCTCGGCGAACAGCGCCGCGCTGAACATCGCCTCGAATAACGCCGCGCATAAGAGCAGGCCCGCTTGCAGCAGGGACGAGCTTGGATAGACCGCCGTCCGTCTGAGCTCATGCTTTTGCTTGAACGCGTCGAGGTCGGCGCGCGCTTGAGCGGCGGCGGCTGTTGCCGCGCGCCAGTCATGCGCGAGCCGACCAGCCGCTTGCTTCAGCGCCAACCGCGCATCCAACACCGGCCCGCTGAAATCCTGCGGAGTCGGCGAGAGCGCGCGCAAGCGCCGCTCCGCATCCGCTTTGGCGTCGTGGCGGGAGCGGTCGATCTCCGCCCGAGCGCTGGCGACCGCCTCAATGACGGCGTTCTCCGTGTCCGAGAGGCCGGCGGCGTCTTGCGGCGGCGCGCCGCGTGCGGCGTCCTCGCGCGCGCGCTTGCGTACGCCGAGCCGTTTCTCAAGCGCGGCCGCATCGATCCTGTTCGTGAGCGCGCCGCTCAAAGACCAAGCCCCCCTGGCGCCATCTGTAATGACGCACACTAAACCCTGGATGGCGCACTTCTCCAAGAGCCCGCCGCGCGCTAAGGGGTGCGCGTGAGTGACCTGAGCGCCCTTTTGTCGATTGCCGAGGCTGCTGCTGCGGAGGCAAGCGCGGCGCTTCTGGAACATCGCGACCGTTGGGCGGTGGTTGAGGCGGAGATCGGCCGCGAGGTGAAGATCGACGCCGACAAGCGCGCCGAGGCGCTGATCCTGGCGGCGCTAGAGCGTGCGTCGCCTTTTCCGGTGATTTCCGAGGAGGCGGGCTGGGTGCGCGCGACCGCGACGGGTGAGCGCTTCGTCTGGGCGGTCGATCCGCTTGATGGCAGCGTCAATTACCTGCGGGACTATCCCCACTGCGCGGTTTCGATTGCGCTATTGGACGCGGGCGCGCCGGTCCTTGGTGTTGTTGATTGCTTTGCGTTGAAGGAGCGATTCTCGGGCATTGTGGGCGAGGGCGCCTGGCTGAACGGAACGCCCATGCGGGTGTCGCGCATCGCCGATCCCGCGGGTGGCATTTTGCAGACGGGCGTACCATCGCGAGCAAGCCCTGAGTCGATGGCGAGATTCGAACGCAGGCTGTCCGAATGGCGCAAAGTCCGCATGATCGGCTCGGCGGCGTCGGCGCTCGCCTACGTTGCAGCGGGCCGCGCCGAGGCATACCGAGAATCCGGGTCGATGATCTGGGATGTGGCAGCCGGATGCGCACTCGTCCGCGCGGCCGGGGGGGAGTTCAGAATAGAAGGACCTTCCTTGGATCAACCCCTTGAAGTTGCAGCCGGAAATGGCCGAGTGGGGTTGCCGGACTGAATTGACCCGCCGTTGGCGACGGAGCCAAAGGCGCGGCCGCGTTATATGTCGCGGCAATGTGACAGACTAAAATTGTGTAACGCATGGACAGCGGCGCGTCGCGGCCACTACAGATTGCGTAAGGGCAAGCAGGTTTGGGAATGACACAGGACGCGATCCTCGTTGGCCTGGCGCGCGCGGTGCGCGATGCGGTCGAGGCGCGTGCTTGCTCTTTTGGGTCAGTTCTCGTCGTAGGGGCGGGTGATCCCGGCACGCATGCCGCGCGGCGGGTTTCAACTTGGGAACAACTTGATTTTCGCACGGTCGAGGCGAGCAGCATTTTGCTTGCGGCGCCGCCCGCGAATGGCGCCGAGGCGCGCGTTGTTCTCGAGCGCGCCGCTCATGCGAGGCTGAAAGTATCGCTGATCGAGAACGGCAGGGCGCGGCGGCTTACCCTGGAAGACCTGGTTGGTCAGCGCCTTCGCGACGCGGACGCGGCGCGCATTCAGCCCATGATCCGCGGCAAGCGCGTTCTCATTACCGGCGGCGGCGGTTCGATCGGTGCGGCGCTCGCGCGGCGCGTCATGGATTTCTCTCCCGCGCGTCTCGCCATCCTGGACTCCTCGGAGTTCAATCTCTTCCGCATCACCCAGGATCTGGCGGAAGCGACGCCGATCCTGGCCGACATTCGCGATCAGCACGCGGTGCGCCGGTGGTTCGCGCGCGAGCGGCCCGAGATTGTGTTCCACGCGGCGGCGCTGAAGCAGGTGCCGCTGGTCGAGGCCTTCGCCAGCGAAGGCGTCATGACCAACATCGTGGGACTGCGCCACGTCGCGGAAGCGAGCGCGGCAGCGGGCGCGGACATGGTGTTTGTCTCGACGGACAAGGCGGTCGAACCATCGGGCGTCATGGGCGCGACGAAGCGGTTCGGAGAAATGTATTGTCAGGCGCTTGACCGGTTAGGTCCTCGCCGGATCGTTCCGGTGCGTCTGGGGAATGTCCTCGGGTCGACGGGATCGGTCGCGCCCACGTTCGTCGCGCAGCTCGCCGCGGGCGGTCCGTTGACGGTCACCCATCCCGATGTGACGCGTTTCTTCTTGACCATCCCGCAGGCTGCCGAGTCGTTGCTGCAAGCGGCGGCGGTGGCGCTCGCGGGCGAGGAGCGGGGCGCCGCCTATACGCTGGACATGGGCGAGGCGCTGCCCGTGGTGGAGCTGGCGCGCGAGGTGATCCGTCTCGAAGGACTGCGTCCCGACGATGACGTGCCGATCACTTTCACGGGGTTGCGTCCGGGCGAGAAATTGCATGAGGCGCTCATCGGCGCTGACGAAACGCGCGCCGATCCCGCGCCGGGCGTGATGGCGGCGTTTTCGACGCCGCGCGGATTGCCAGAGCTGCATGAGCAGATGGAGCGTTTGGTGCTGCATGCGCGCGAGGGCGCCAAGAGCGCCATTCGGGATGCGCTTTTCGCGGCTATTGAAGACGCATCGCAGCGTGGGTCGGACAGGGAGCGTGCGCTGGTCGGCTGATTTAGTCGAGCGTCCGGCGGAATCGCAGCAACGCCGCTGATGCGAGGACAAGCGTGATGGCCGTGAGCGGCCACAGGTCGTCGAAAATATCCGCGAAACCCGCACCCTTTAGAACGATCTCGCGCACCATGCGGAGAAAGTGCGTGATCGGAAGGGTTTCGCCGATCGCCTGCGCCCAGGCAGGCATCGCCGCGAAGGGAAACATGAAACCAGACAGCAGCATCGAGGGCAGGAAGATAAAGAACGTCATCTGCATCGCCTGCATCTGCGTGCGCGCCAGCGTTGAGATCAGGTAGCCGAGCATCAGGTTGGCGATGATGAAGAGCGTGACGCCTGCCAGAAACGCGGCGATCGATCCGGTGAACGGTATGTGAAACAGGAAAACCGAAACCGCGAGAACGATAACGACTTGGGCCGCGCCCACGAGAATGTAGGGCGTCGTTTTGCCGATCATAACCTCGATCGGCCGCACCGGCGTCGCCAAGAGATTTTCCATCGTTCCACGCTCCGTCTCGCGCGTGAGCGCGATCGACGTGATCAGCACCATCGTCATGGTCAGAATGATGCCGAGCAGGGCGGGCACGATGTTGAACGCCGTCACGCCCGCGGGATTGTACCGGCGGTGGACGACAAACTCATAGGGCGCGGGCGACGGCGCGAGATAGGAGAGCGCACCCTCAAACTCCGGCGCGAACGCTTGCGCGGCGATGCGCTCCACCGCCGCGATCGCGCCGCCCGAGGCGACCGGATCGCTGGCGTCGGCGGCGATGAGCAGCTGCGGGCGTTCGCCGCGTACAAGCCGGCGCTCGAAGCCTTCGGGGATTGAAATCAAGAACGTCGCGCGCCCCGATCGCAACATGGACTCGGCGTCCTCGGCGCGCGTGGCGACCGCAACGACGTCGACAAAGGTGGACGCCTGCAGGCTGGCGAGGAAGGCGCGCGTCATCGGCCCTTCTTCCCGCAACTCGACGACAGCGGGCAGGTGACGGGGATCGTTGTTGATGGCGAAGCCGAACAGGACGAGTTGCATGATCGGCATGGCGATCATGATCGCGAACGTCGGGCGGTCGCGCCGCATTTGCACCAATTCCTTGAGGAACACGGCGGCGACGCGCGCCCAAGAAAGATCGACGCTTGGCAATCGGAAAGCGGGGAATCGGCGTTGCGTCATTGGAAATTGTCGATGCTTCCGGCCATCAGGTAGATGAAAATTTCCTCGAACCCAGCTTCAATCGGCGCGATTTGAATATGAGGCTGGGCGTCCTTCACGGCCTCGACAGCACGCGCCAGCGCGGCTGCGTTTTTGCCGCAGGCGTGGATCTCGGCGCCGAAACGCGCGACAAGATCGACGCCGGGCGCGCCGCGAAGCATCTCCTCCGCCGGCCGCAGTGGCCGCCCCGTGATGCGCCAGCCGGACAAACCGATCTTGTGCGGGATTTCCGCGGTGGGGGCGTCGAGGAGTTTCTTGCCGTATGCGATGTAGGCGATGGAGTCGCATTGCACTGCTTCATCCATGTAGTGGGTCGACACCAATGTTGTGACGCCCTGCGATGCGTAGCGCCGGATTTGGTCCCAGAAGTCGCGCCGCGCCTTGGGATCGACGCCCGCGGTCGGTTCGTCGAGAAGCAACAGCTCCGGTTCATGGATCATGCAAGCGGCGAGCGCGAGGCGCTGTTTCCAACCGCCGGACAATTTGCCGGCCAGTTGCGTCTGCCGTTCGGCGAGCCCAAGGTCGGCGAGGGCGCGGTCGACGCGCTCGTCGAGGCGGTCGAGCGCATAGAGCCGTGCGATGAATTCTAGGTTTTCGCGAATGGAGAGGTCCTCGTAGAGCGAGAATTTTTGCGTCATGTAGCCGACGCGTTCCTTGATCCGGAGGCTCTCGCGCAAGACATCGAACCCAAGCACCTCGCCTTCGCCCATTTCCGGCTTGAGCAACCCGCACACCATGCGAATGGTCGTGGTCTTCCCCGAGCCGTTCGGACCAAGAAAACCGTAGATGGCGCCGCGCGGCACCTGGAGATCGAAACTGTCCACGACCTTGCGCTGCCCGAAAGTTTTCGTCAGGCCGCGCACGTCGATGACGAGATCGCCGCTCACGGCGCGATCCTCACGTCGACCGGCATGCCCGGCCGGATCGGCGTCTCTTCAGAGAACCGAGCTTCGACCAAGAAAACGAGCTTTTCGCGTTCCTCAAGGGAGTAGATGACTGGCGGCGTGAATTGCGGCTCGCGCGCGACATAACTCACGACGGCCGGCAGCGGCGCACCGCAACCGTCGCAGCTCACCATCACGCGCGCGCCGACGGGGAGGCGTGAAAGCATCGCTTGAGGCGCGAAGAAGCGCACTTTCATGTTTTCTGGCGTCAGCAGCGCCACGATCGGTTGGCCGGCGGGTACGACTTCGCCCGCACGGCGGTAGATACGTTCGATGCTCCCCGCGGCCGGCGAAACGCCGTCGAGATCGTTCAAGCGCGTGCGCGCGAGACTAGAAGCCGCGCCCGCTGCGCCGGCTTCGCGCTGCGTTCGCGCGAGCTGGGCGTTGGCCGCATCCAGCGCGGCGCGATCGGCGTCGAGCCGCGCGCGCGAGTAAAAACCGCGCTCAAACAACTCGGCGCCACGTTGATAGGTGCTCTGCGCCAAAGCTGCTTGCGCTTGCGCTGTGCGCACAGCCTGCGCGGCTGCCGCACTTTGCGCGCGCGCGCTTTGAGCGGAGTAGGTCAAGCGATCGGGGTCAAGCGCATAGATGCGCGCTCCGGCCTCGACGATGTCGCCTTCGCGTACGGCGAGGTCGCGCACGACGCCCGTCTCCTGGCTTGCGAGGTAAATGTACTCCGCTTCGCCATAGCCTTGCATCGAATCGTCGTTCGGCGCGGCGCAGGCGGCGGTGAGTAGGCCAATGGCGGCGATAAGCGCCCGTTTCATGCGCGGTTCTCCAAGCCATTCACCAGAATGTCGAAGTGCTGATCGATGAGAGCCTTTGGATCGGCGAGCGCGCTCTCGCCGCCGAGCGCGTGCGTCCACATCGCTTCAAAGAAAAGCGGCCCTATGAAGGAGCGCACCACGGCGCTGGGATCAACGGCTCGGATCGCGCCCTTCTCGATCGCGCGTTTGATAAGGCGCTCCAAGGCTTGACGCGCGCGCTCCACGGTGGCGCGGCGGTAGTAGGCGGCGATTTCCGGAAAGCGGCCGGAGATCCCGATGACAAGGCGGGGCACGGCGAAGACGCGTGGATCGGCCATAAGGCTGGCGACCGCCTCCGCTATTCCTCTGAGCGCCGCCAGCGGATGATCGTCGCCGTCGAGCGCCAGTACTTCGGCGCGCTTGGCGAGGGGTGCGACCTTGGCCTCGATCAGCGCCTCAAGGAGCGCCGTCTTGCTCGGAAAATACAGGTAGATGGCGGCCTTCGAGAGGCCTGCGCGGCGGGCGATATCCTCCATGCGCGCCGCTTCGAAGCCACGGGCGTCGAACTCCGTGAGCGCTGCTTCAAGAATTTCGTCGGGCCGAGCCTCGGCGCGGCGGCGCCATCGGGGGGCAGGGGAGTGCACAGCTCATTAGTAACTGACCAGTCAGTTATTTGCAAGCGCTTTCTTTGTGACTGGCGTCGCTGCGTCCCCCAGCCGACGCGCGCGATAGCATTACCCAGCCGTCAGCATTATCGTCGCCGCCAAGTGGGGAGTGTCCGTGTCCGAGCATCAGGAAGAGCGCACCATCAGACTTGCGTCGATTGTCGCGGTCGATGTCGTCGGGTTTTCGAGCATGTCCGAGCGCGACCAGCGCAACGCGGCCCGCAAAGTCGAAGCGCTGAGAGCACGCATTGAGGCGACGGCGGCCAAACATGGCGGGCGTCTGTTCAACACCGCGGGCGACGGCTTCATGTTGGAGTTCGCGTCGGCCGGCGCGGCGCTGGGCGCTGTCCAAGATATTCTCGACAGGCGCGCGAAGGGCGAGCCGCCAATTCGCGTTGGCGCTCACGTCGGCGACGTCATTGTCACCGCGACCAACGATCTCCTGGGGCACGGCGTCAACGTTGCCGCGCGATTGCAGGAACTGGCCGATGCTGGCGCGGCGCTTGTGTCCTCCGAGTTTCGCTCCATGGCGCATTCGAGCCCGGGCGCGTTTCAATCGCGTGGTCAAAAGCCGCTGCAGAACATCGAGCAGCGCGTCCAGACGTTCGAGATACTGTCGAAACGCCAGCGGTTCATCCGAGGCATGCGACGCACGGTCGTCCTCGCTGTTTTGATCGCCGTGCTCGCGGCGGCGGCGTATTTCGCACCAGCGGTTTGGCGCATGTATCAGGGCTTGACTGCACCGCAAGCGCCGCCGGAGACGCCTGCCGCGGCGGATCAGCCGGTGGAGTCGCTGTTACCGGCGACGGCGCCGGTTTTCACCGCCGGGCATGAGTTCAGTGATTGTGAAGGCTGCCCACAAATGGTGGTGCTGCCCGGCGGTTTGTTCGTGATGGGGTCGCCCGCGAGCGAAGCGGGGCGGGGGCGCGACGAGGGACCGCAACGCGAAGTTTCCATTCGTCCGTTCGCGATGGGCAAGTATGAGGTCACGTTCGCGCAATGGGACGCTTGCCTGGCGGGCGGCGGGTGCAACGGATTTTCCCCGAATGATCAGGGGTGGGGGCGCGGCGACAGGCCGGTGACGGGCGTCTCGTGGAACGATGCGCAAGCCTATGTCGACTGGCTCAACACCCGTGCCGGCGGTTTGAGATATCGCCTTGCGACCGAGGCGGAGTGGGAGTTCGCGGCGCGTGCTGGCCAGTCCTCGGCCTATTCATTTGGCGCGCGCGTCACCCAGACCCAGGCGACGTTCCGGTCGCGCGGGACCACAGCGGTCGGCGCGCACAGTGCGAACGCCTTCGGCTTGTTCGACATGCACGGCAACGTGGGCGAATGGGTCGAGGATTGCTACGCGCCGAATTACGATCTTGCGCCGATCGACGGCGGCGCGGTCCGCGACGAGGGCTGTCGACGGCATGTGTTCCGTGGCGGGAACTACGCCGATCGTGAAGCGATCTTGCGATCGGCGGCCCGTCGATACGGGGCCGCGGCCATGCGCGTGCCTGGCGTCGGTTTTCGGGTGGCGCGTGTGCTTGACTAGCGCGCGCGCTGTGACGGTGGGCACAGGCGGGGCAGCCGCAGCCAGGCTAAACAATGCGCCTTTCGCCTAACGTGAGCCGACGGACCGCGAATGCCTAACGCACGTTTTCTCATCGCGCAGATATCCGACATTCACATCCGCGTGGATGACGATGGCGCGTCGCTGCGCCAATTGCGCAAGGCGTTCGCCCAGGCGTGCGACTATCACGCCGATGCGATCCTCTTGACCGGCGATCTCGCCAACGATGAGCGGCATGACGAGTATGCGGCGTTGGCGGAGGCGCTGGTCGACCCACCCGCGCCGCTCTTTCTGATGCCGGGCAATCACGATGATCGGGCGCGCATCCGAGACATTTTCGGGCGCGGCCATCCTTACCTGCCGTGCAGCGGTCCGCTTTCGTATGTTCTGGACGATTTCCCGCTGCGGATCGTCGCGATCGATCAGATTGTGCCCGGTGAAACCCATGGCCTGCTGACGGAGGAGCAGGCGGCGTGGCTTGACCGGACGCTTGCCGCGGCGCCGGAACAAGCGACGCTCATCGCGATGCATCATCCCCCCATTCTGACGCACGATCTGCTGTTCGATACGATCGGCTTGCGCGATCACGCGCTGTTTGCGGATGTTGTCAGGCGTCATCCGCAGGTTACGCGGATCATCTGCGGCCATCATCATCGCGTCGTGATGGGGCAAGTCGCGCACGCGCCGGTCATCGTCGCGCCCTCGACATCCTGGGCATATGGCTTGGCGATGCATGGCGGGCAGCCGATTGCGCCAAAGACGGCTGAACAGCCCGGTTGGATGTTGCACGCGTGGACCTCGCGCGCCGGCATGGCCAGCCACTTTCTGGGATTGTGAACGGAATAGGGCGTTTGGCGGAGCCAAGGCGCCGGCGGATTTTCCAACTACGGTTTGCCGCCGGCGCCCGCAGCTCCCTTTCAGCTAGGCCCCGCCGCAATCAATCCGCGACGCCGTCCCCGGTCAACGCCGAACAAACATGTACAACATCTTTCGCGTTGGCGCCTTGCCAAAATGTCACGCTTGTCGGCGCGCAAGAGCTTTCGCCTCGCTCTGCCGCGGCCAAAAGGTCACACACGAGCGCGCGCCGAACGAAATCCCGCCGCGTTTACGGGATGTTCGATTGACCGAGTTGGGAAACCTGCTTCCGTGATCGCCCAATCCCAACCGCGGCGTGTCAGAATCCAGCGAAGGCAAGGTCAATCGAATGCCGAAACTCAAGACTCACTATCGATGGGGCGAGACCATGTGCGCCATCCAGTCCCTTATCCCAACTTCGGACGTCACGCGGATAAACGCGGAGAGCCGTCGCCAGATCAAAAAGTACATTACAAACAGCTTGGACGTTGAGGGCGAGGGATATCAAACGGCGGTAGTCGCCTTCGAGGTTGAGAGCGCCGAGAACGAGCTCTGTTACACTCTCGCGCTGGAATATTGTTATCATGGCGAGGAATGGCTGCTCGAGATAGACAGCCCGCCGGACTTCACCGCCTTGGACCACCGGCGCAGGCCGCGCAAACCGAGAAGCGGCGGGTTGAAGCGCGTTGTGCTGGACGTGCTGGCGACGGCGCGGGTGTTCGCCGCCGACAGCGGCGCCGCGGCCCAAATTCTTTTGTACAAAATAAGGCAAGCAGTCGGCGCCGCTGTCGGCCCCGATCTGGCCAAGTTCATGCACGACACTGGCGGCATGAGTGGATTCGGCGTGCTCTGGAGCTGGATATTGACCTTGGGTGAGCCGCGAGACGGCGGCGTTAACCTCGCCTTTAACAACGCAGAGGAGAAAACCCTCAACGACGACGGCTTTGTCGTACAGCTTGTCCGCACACGCGCGGCCGGGGCGCTCGCGTTTCTCGGACCGATCTGGAGCTGGGAGATGCCGCGGCCGCCTTACGCCGTGTTCGACGGCGAATGGGACTGCGCGTGGTTCGGGCAAGTTCAGTAGCAGCAAGCGGGTGATCCCATGCGTCCCCTGAAGAGTAAGCGAGAAAAGACTCGGTCGGTTTCGACCTCGAAGGGGCGCGCCAACCTCGCGCGCGCGTTGTCCACGACGGAACGCGAGAAGACCATTGTAGGTTTTGATCGGTACCGGCGTCCGGTTGCGGCGCTGGTGCCGATCGACGCCGTGTATATGCTGGCCGGCCAGGATGGACAGGTGACGCCCGCCGTCCGTGACCGCATTGGGCGCGTCGCCCGCGCCTTCGTGTTCGCGCTGTCGAGAACGTCCGGCCGCGACACGGAATCCGCCGCAGCGAAGCCCAAGAAAGCAGCCCGCAAGGCGCCGAGGAAAAAGGCCGCGCGGGCGGCGAAAAAAACAAAGGGCAAGGCAAAGCGTAAGCCTCTGGGAAAATCGTCGGCGAACGGCGTATAAGCGCTTCCCAAATGGGGAGCCCTCGATGAAAACAAGAGCCGCTGTCGCGTTTGAAGCCAAGAAGCCGCTGGAAATCGTTGAACTCGATCTAGAAGGTCCAAAGGCCGGCGAGGTCCTGGTCGAGATCAAGGCGACGGGCGTTTGCCACACCGACGCCTACACGCTGGACGGATTAGACAGCGAGGGCATCTTCCCCTCAATTCTTGGTCACGAGGGCGCGGGCGTGGTGCGCGAAGTCGGCGCCGGCGTGACCAGCGTGACGGCCGGGGACCACGTCATTCCCCTGTACACGCCCGAGTGCCGGCAATGCAAAAGCTGCCTCTCGCGCAAGACCAATCTCTGCACCGCCATTCGCGCCACGCAAGGCAAGGGGCTTATGCCGGACGGCAGCTCGCGCTTTTCCTACAAGGGCAAGCCGGTTGCGCATTACATGGGCTGCTCCACATTCTCGAACTTCACCGTGTTGCCCGAAATCGCCGTGGCGAAGATCCGCAAGGACGCGCCCTTTGAGACGGCCTGCTACATCGGATGCGGGGTCACCACCGGGGTTGGCGCGGTGGTGAACACAGCAAAAGTCGAGCCCGGCGCCAATTGCATCGTGTTTGGCTTAGGCGGCATCGGCCTCAACGTCATACAAGGTCTGAAACTCGTCGGTGCGAATATGATCGTCGGCGTCGACATCAATCCCGCGCGCGAGGAGTGGGGACGCAAATTCGGCATGACGCATTTCGTCAACCCGAAGAGCGTTTCAGGCGACCTTGTCGCGCACCTTGTCGACCTCACCGGCGGCGGCGCCGACTACACCTTTGACGCAACCGGCAACACCACTGTGATGCGCCAAGCGCTTGAAGCCTGTCATCGCGGTTGGGGAGAGAGCATTATCATCGGCGTCGCCGAGGCCGGCAGGGAGATCGCGACGCGCCCATTCCAATTGGTGACGGGCCGCGTCTGGAAGGGCACCGCGTTCGGCGGCGCGCGCGGGCGCACCGACGTGCCGACGATCGTCGACTGGTACA
>ERZ761602.2773-NODE-2773-length-26430-cov-5.193820_pt1 | contig 26430 bp, 22 predicted proteins | sample MGYA00512165_ERZ761602 | MGnify/ENA primary metagenome ERZ761602 (study PRJEB28899, sample SAMN02445085) | bioreactor sludge metagenome | biome: EBPR sludge; isolation source: Thorneside wastewater treatment plant | place: Australia: Brisbane, Thorneside...
CGAGCGCGCGCAGATCGGCGAGCGCGGGCATGGCGTCGTCCAGCGTGTCGAGGCCGAATCGATCGTGGCGCGCGAGCAGCTCGATCACGCGCCCTTCGAGCGCGTCGTCGCGGGCCATCCGGGGCGCGCGCGGCTCGTCCTCTTCCACCGCGAGCCCGTCGAAGCGTGCGAGCGCCTCGAGGTCGGCGTCGCACGTCTGCGTCGCCAAGCGACGAAAACGTTCGCGCAACACCGAGAGCGTCGGCGGGATGCCGTAGTTGTCGAGGTCGCCGTCCACCGCGGCGCGTGCGCCCAGCGTGGTGTCCGGCCATTCGTGCCGCGCGAGCGCGACGTAGGTCTCGCGAAAGAAGCTCGGCCGCGGGCTCCCATCGAACGCCGCGCCGTCGTCGAGCAAGGGCGGGACCCACGCCTCCCCGAGGTCCACGACCCACGCGTCTTCCGTCATGGGCACGAGCACGCGCGAGCCGTCGCGCCAGCGCAGCGTGGTCGAGCTCGGCAGCGAGAGCGCGAGCGCTTCGGTGTCGACCTCGCGCAGCGCGCGCACCTCGGACGCGAGAGCCGACCCCTCGACGACCCGAAGGCTCGTCGGAGGATCGGCTCCTGCGGGGACCGCGGCGACGAGCGCCGCGATCATCCAGAAAGGACGGGCTCGTCCCATCACTCCGTGACCGGCGCGTACTCCTCTTCCGCGACGGGCTCCTCGGCCATCGGCGCGGGCGCGGGCTCTTCAGCCGGCGCGGGCGCGGGAGCCGGCTCCTCGGCGCCCGTCGTGGTCTCTTCCGCCGGCGTCTCTTCCTCGGGGGCGTCCGAGCTGCAGGCGGTGGCGCCGAGCCCGAGTGCGACGATCGCGGCCAAGAAAGCGTCCTTACGAATGTCCATTTGATCCACTCCCGTCGCCTCGCGGGCGACTCATGCGTGCACGCCGAGCTTCGGCGCGGCGCGACGGTACCACCGGCGAACGGGCGAGCAAGGTCACGCAGCGGAACGTGCTCGTGTGCCGATGCCGTCGCCACGATCGCGTCCACGTGATCGCGTGCACGTGATCGCGTCCACGTCCACGTCCACGTCCACGTCCACGTCCACGTCCACGTCCACGCGATCACGATCGCACCACGCAAAAGAGCCGAGACCTCCTCGGAGATCTCGGCTCTGCGAGTCGGCTCGCCCCGCGAATCAGCGGTGGTGCTGCTTCTTCTCGCGCTCCATCTGCTCCTTGTACTCGACGCTGTAGCGAGTCCACGGACGCAGCTCGAGGCGCTTGTGCGCGATCGGCTCGCCGGTCCCCTCGCAGAGGCCGTACTCGCCGTTCTCCATCTTCTCCAGCGCGTTCGCGATCTCACCGAGGAGCTTTCGCTCCTTGTCCGCGAAGCGCATCAGATAGGCCTGCTCGGTGTGCCGCTGCGCGATGTCCATCTCGTCGCTGAGCGGATCGATGTTCGAGATCGCGTCGCCGAGGTGCTCACCGATGCCCTTGAGCAGGCGCTCGCGCTCCGAGATCAAGAGATCGAAGAGCTGCTTGGTCTGTTTCTTCGAGAGCTTCGCGTCGGGATGCGACTGCGGCTCGAAGTCGGGGCTGCTGCTGCTCTGCGTGGGCGCCTTCGGAGCCACCGCTACCGCAGTCATCTCGTCGGACTTCGTGGTCGACTTCTTGGCCGTCGTCGTCGAGGTCGTCGCGCTCGCCGTGGTCTTCTTCTTCGTCGTCGCCATCGCTGCTCCAGGATTGCTGCCGCGGCTCGCTTGAACGCCTCGGCAGGCCCCTCCCAACCCAAAGGGCGGGATGGAATTGCACCTTCCGACTCGGATGGCAATACCCCCCCGAGCGAAGCGCGTGGCTTTCCGGACGCGAGGCTCTCCGGGGGAAACCCTGGAAGTCGATTCGACCCGTGCTCGCGCCGGGATTCGCACCGCGCCTCGTGGTAACAAACGCGCATGCGCTTCGACCTCCTCCTCCGCGGCGGCACGCTCGTGACTCCGGCCGGCATCGTGACCGGCGACGTCGGGATCCTGCACGGACGCATCGCCGACGTCGGCGCCCTCCACGGCTCGGACGCCGAACAGGTCGTCGATTGCCGCGGGCTCCACGTGTTGCCCGGGCTCGTCGACTCGCAGGTCCACTTTCGCGAGCCGGGCCTCGAGCACAAAGAAGATCTCGGCACCGGCACCGCGGCGGCCGCGCTCGGCGGCATCACGGCGATCTTCGAGATGCCGAACACCAAGCCGAACACCGACACCGCGGAGCGCCTCGCGGAGAAGGTGCGGCGCGGCGAAGAGAAGGCCTGGGTCGACTTCGCGTTCTTCGTCGGCGCGACCGGTGAAAACGCGGCGCACCTCGCCGAGCTCGAGCGCCTGCCGGGCTGCGCGGGCGTGAAGGTCTTCATGGGCAGCTCCACCGGCAGCTTGCTCGTGGAGGACGACGCGATGCTCGCGGAGGTGCTCGCGCACGGCACGCGTCGCGTCGCGATCCACGCGGAGGACGAGATGCGGCTGCGCGAGCGCAAACACCTCGTCGAAGGCGAGAGCGCGAGCGCGCACCTGCACCCCGTCTGGCGCGACGAGGAGACCGCGATCCGCGCGACCCAGCGCGTGCTGCGCCTCGCGCGCCGCACCGGTCGACGCATCCACGTGCTGCACGTGACGACCGCGGAAGAGGCCGAGCTGCTCGCGCGCCACAAGGACGTCGCGACGATGGAGGTGCTCCCGCAGCACCTCGTGCTCCACGCGCCCGAGTGTTACGACCGCCTCGGCACCTACGCACAGATGAACCCGCCCATTCGCGGCGAGCGTCACCAGCGCGCGCTCTGGGACGCGATCCGTCGCGGTGTCGTCGACGTGCTCGGCTCCGATCACGCGCCCCACACGCGCGAAGAGAAAGACGCGCCCTACCCGAAGAGCCCCAGCGGGCTGCCGGGCGTGCAGACGATGGTGCCGCTGATGCTCAACGCGGTGAACGAGGGGCGTCTCTCGCTCGAGCGCCTCGTGGATCTGCTCGCCCACGGTCCGCAGCGCATCTACGGCATCGCACGCAAAGGACGCCTGACCGTCGGCTACGACGCGGATCTGACGATCGTCGATCTTGGTCGCGAGCACGTCATCACGAACGAAGAGCAGGCGAGCCGCGTGGGCTGGACGCCCTTCGCGGGGTGGAAGCTCAAGGGTTGGCCGGTGCGCACGATCGTGCGTGGGCGCAGCGTGATGATCGACGGCCAGCTCCAAGGCGCGCCGTCGGGCCGCGCGGTGCGCTTCGTGGAGACGCTCGCGCCGCAGGACGAAACGCTCTGAGAGACCCGAAGGCTCGCGTTCGAATCCGACCCGACCACGCCGCACGTCCACCGATTCCGCGGGCACCGCGGATGGAGAGCTCCCGATGTCGATCGACACCAGCCGCCCCTTTCGTCCGCTCCGTCTCGCGCTCCTGACCGTGAGCGACACGCGCACCCTCGCCGAAGATCAGAGCGGTGACATCCTCGAAGCGCGCATCCGCGAAGCCGGCCACGAGCTGGTCGCGCGCGAGCTGCTGCGTGACGACGTCGCGGCGATCGAAGCGAAGCTGCGCGCGTGGATCGCCGAGCCGGTGGTCGAGGTCGTGATCGTCACGGGCGGCACCGGCGTCACCGGACGCGACGTCACGCCGGAAGCGATGAAGGCGGTCTGGGAGAAAGAGATCCCCGGCTTCGGCGAGCTCTTCCGCTGGATCAGCTTTCCGAAGATCGGCACGAGCACGATCCAGTCGCGCGCGTGCGCGGGCGTCGCCAACGGCACCTACCTCTTCGCGGTGCCGGGCTCGCGCAACGCGGTGAAGGACGCGTGGGACGAGATCCTCGTGCTGCAGCTCGACAACCGACACCGCCCCTGCAACTTCGCCGAGCTGATCCCGCGGCTGCGCGAGAGCTGAAAAGAAGCTCGGCCGATTTCCGCAAGCCGCCCTACTGGACGGCGCGCAGCGAACGCAGTGAGCGAAGGCTCGTGGGTGGGGGCCCCATCGGGGCTTCATGCCCCGTGGGGGAGGGTCTGGCGACAGACCCTCAAGGAAGCTGACCGCTGATCGAACGCGTGTGAGCACTGTCGTCACGTGCCCGCTCGGCGTCTTGCGCGCCCCGCTTGCGTTCTCGCGCACGACGGCCCTATGACGGCGGCCATGACGAGCACGGTCTTGGTGGTTGGAGCGAACCGCGGCATCGGCCTCGAGCTGGCCCGCGATCTGAAGAAGCGTGGCTACGACGTGATCGCGACCTGCCGCGACACGAGCGACGCGCTCGAAGCCCTCGACGTGGAGGTCCACCGCGGCGTGGACGTGACGGACGACACCTCGGTGATCGCGTTCCGCAAGGCGATGGCCGGCCGCGTGCTCGACGGCGTGATCGTCAACGCGGGCATCCTGCGCCGCACGCCGCTCGATCCGCTCGATCTCGCGACCGTGCGCGAGCAGCTCGAGGTCAACGCGATCGGGCCGCTCCGCGTGCTCGGCGCGGTGAACGACCTCGTGAAGGACGGCGGCAAGATCGCGATCCTCACGAGCCGCATGGGCTCCATCGCCGACAACACGAGCGGCGGCATGTACGGCTACCGCATGAGCAAGGCCGCGGTGAACGCGATGGGTGTCTCGCTCGCGCGCGACCTCGCGCCGCGGAAGATCGCGGTCGCGCTGCTGCACCCGGGCTACGTGCGCACCGACATGACGGCCAAGAACGGCAACGTCGATCCCGACGAAGCCGCGCGTCAGCTCGTGGATCGTTTCGAGCAGCTCTCGATGGAGACGACCGCGAGCTTCTGGCACGCGAACGGCGAAGTCCTGCCCTGGTGAGAGCGGGTGCTGGGCTGGGGAGATCACTCCCCACTAGTCGGCGGCTGACCCCGCCGACCCGATCGAGAAGTCGGCGCAGCCGACCAGCAACACCGTCAGCGAGCGGCACCTTCCGCGCGCACGAAGACCGCGAAGTCGGTGTCGCGCTCGAACGCGACCAGCTCGCGCGTGTCTCCGTCGACCTCGATCCGCGCGCCCCGACCGAGCTGCCGATCGAGCGGCGTCCACCAGGTCAGCGGCTCGGACGGCAACATGCCGTGGTGGTCGAAGCCTTCGACCAGCGCCGCGCGATCGAAGCCGCAGCTCGCGACGTAGGCGTCGATCGCGGGCTTCGGGATCACGACCTTGGCGTGCATCACGAAGCGCGTCGCGTCGCCGCCGAGGTGCTCGTGCACCCGCACCGCGCCGCCCGGCACGACGCAGCCGGTGAAGCGCTGGATGCGCGCTTGTGGCCCCGTCGCGTCGGAGCCGCACGCGCCGAGCGTCGCGACGAGCGCGAGCACGCCGAGCGCCACACGAAGAGCCGGAGCGGAGCCCATGCGCCGCTCACGCGCCTTCGTACGCTTCGAGCTCGTCGCCGCCGAGGATGAAGAACGCGCGGCCGAAGGTCTCGAGGAGCTCGAGCACCTGGTTCATGTCCTCGTACGAGTGCCCACGCGTGACGTTGAGCCGCAGCCGCTCCTCGCCCTTCTTCACGCCGGGGTATGTGATCGGCACCATCATCACGCCGCTCTCGAGCATCGCGACGTGCGTGAAGAGCGCCTTGCGCTCCTCGCGGCACATCACCGGCATGATGTGCGTGTTCGAGAGCCCGAGATCGAAGCCGATCTGCGTGAGCGACTTGCGCATGTACGCCGCCTTCTCGTGCAGCTCCGCGACGAGCGCCGGGCCGTCGGCCTCGAGCATGTCGAGGATGGTGCTCGCCGCCGCGATCACTGGGACCGGCAAGCTCGCGCTGAACACGAACGAGCGCGCCGCGTGTTTGACGTGATCGACCACGTCCGCGTCGGCGAGCAGCAAGCCGCCGATGCCGCCGAAGCTCTTCGAGAAGGTGCTGACGATCATCGGCACCCGGCTCTCGATGCCGTACTTCTCGTGGATGCCCTTGCCGTGCGTACCGAGCGTCCCGGTGCCGTGCGCGTCGTCGACCAGCAGCACCGCCTTCGGATCTTCTTCGACCGCCTCGAGCAGCTCGAGGATCGTCGCTTCGTCGCCGTCGAGGCTGTAGATGCCCTCGATGCACACGAGCGCGTTCTCGCGCTCACGCGTCGACAGACAACGGCGCAACGAGCGCGCGCTGTTGTGGTTGAAGAACCGAATCTCCGCACCGTTGCGGGGCACGCCCGCGGCGAGGAAGGTGCCGTCGAGGATGCAGGCGTGGCTCAGGTTGTCGAGGACGATCGTGGTGTCCTTGTCGGCGAGCGACATGATCGTGCCGACCATCGCTTGGTAGCCGGTCGTGAAGATCAAGCACTTCTCGTAGCCGAACCACGCCGCGAGCCGCTCTTCGAGCTCCACGTGCGCGGTGGTGGTCGCCTGAACGCGCGAGCTCGAGAGCCCACACGAGAACTTGTCGACCGCGGCCTTCGCGGCCTCCTTCACCTTCGGGTGCGTGGTGAGCCCGAGGTAGTCGTTGGAGCTGAAGTTGACGATCGGCTTGCCGTCGATGGTCGTGTGCAGACCGCCGCTCTCGAAGGGCCGGAAGTAGGGATAGACCTGGTTGGCCTGCGCCTCGCGGATGCGGGTGAGTGCTTCCTGTGCCTTCTTCTTCGCCCAGCTCATGGACCCTCGACAGGTGCGGGAGGGCGCGCCTCCCTGCAGATTCTTGAGGAGATTCTCGTGTTCTTCTCGTGAGCGAGACTTCGCTCGACGACGTGTTCTTCGGGACCGAGACGTCTCGGACATCCGGTCGAAGGACCGAAGCTCCGGTCGCGACGATCGGAGCGCAGTGATGACCCGGCTTCAGGCCGCGCGCACGACGATCGCGCTCGCGTTGCCGTAGAAGCCGACGCTCGTGATCACCGCGGTGCCGACCTTCGCAGGTGGAGTCACGCCGTTCGCGGGACTCGGTGCGACCGGCGCACCGCCGAACCACGCGAGCACGTGCGCGAGCGCGAACGCCCCCGAGACGCCGAAGGTCTCGCCGGTGAGGCGCTTCACCGGCACCTGCGGCACGCCGCCGAGCACCTCACGCAGCCCGGCCGCCTCCGCGCCGTCGACCTCGACGAGCCCACCCGCCGAGCTCGCCACCACGTCGACCTCGCCCGGGTCCACCTTCGCCTCCGCGAGCGCCTCGCGCACCGCGCGCGCCACCGCGTCCGCCGACGCGTGCACCAAGAGCGCCTCCGAGCGCGGCGGCTCGAACGCGGTCCCGTAGCCGATCACCTCCGCGAGCACCCGGGCGCCGCGAGCCTTCGCGTCCTCCACGCGCTCCATCGCGAAGTAGCAGGCGCCCTCGCCCATCTCGACGCCGAAGCCATCGTTGCGCCCGTCTGCCAGCACGCCGAGCCGACGCAGCGCGAGGTAGAGCGGCTCGCTCACGATCTCACCGCCGCCGACCAGGAACGCCTTCGCGCGACGGTGCGCGAGGTGCGTGGCCGCCGCGAGCACCGCGTCGAGGGCGCTGCAGTTTCCGTCCACCACCGTCACGTTCGGCGCGCGCAGGTCTTCCCAGATGCTCACGTACCCGGCCGCCGCGTTGATCACGGTGTTCGGGAAACGTTGCGGGTTGATGTAACGGGGATCTTCGAGCTCCGCGACGCGGTTCAGCTCCGTGATCGCGTCGAGCGACCCGTACGCGGTCGCGCTGCAGATGCCGATCGACGACGCGTCTGGCCCGCCTTCGACGAAGGCGCCGTCGCGCTTGAGCCCGCTGTCTGCGAGCGCCGGCTTCGCGGCCGCGATGAGCAGCTTGGTCAGCCGATCGAACGCGCGGTGTCCCTTGTCGCCGAGGTACTGGTTGGGATCGAAGCCCCAGACCTCCGCGGTGCGCGCGTGCTCGCCGAGCTCCCCTTCCAGCGCCTCGGATCGCCCACGAAACGCGAGCTCTCGCGCGGCCTCCCCCTTCGCGAGCGCGGCCTCCCACGACGCGCGGCCGACCCCGAAGGGGCTCGCGACGCCGTACCCGGTGATCGCGAGGCGCATCAGGCCGTGGCCCCTTCGGCTTGGACCGCCCAAGGGTCGCGCGGGGGCGGGAGCACGCCCTCACGCGCGAGGGTGAGCACCGCGTCGTAGCCGCCGAACGCGGCCGAGTTGTTCACGACCACGTCGATCTTCGCCGAGCGCGCCTCGTTCGCGACGAGGTTCACCGCGCACTCCGGATCAGGGTGCTCGTAGTGGATGGTCGGCGGCACGATGCCGGTCTGCAGGCTGAGCACGCAGCTCACGGCCTCGATCGCGCTCGCCGCGCCCATGCAGTGCCCGAGGATGCTCTTGTTGCTCGTGAGGATCGGCTGCCGCGCGCCGAAGATCTCCGCCAGCACGAGCGACTCGATCTTGTCGTTCGCCGAGGTGCCGGTGCCGTGCGCGTTGACGAAGTCGACGTCCTCCGGCCGCAGCCCCGACGACGCGATCGCCATCCGCATCGCGGTCGTGCTGCCTTCGCCTTCGGGGTGCGGGCGCGTGATGTGGTGCGCGTCGCACGCGAGCCCGTAGCCACCGATCTCCGCCAGCACCGTCGCGCCGCGGCGCACCACCGACTCCTCGCTCTCGAGGATCAGGATGCCCGCGCCTTCGCCGACCATCAGCCCGCGCCGCTGCTGATCGAAGGGGCGGCACACGTCGGGCGTGATCGCGCCGAGCCGCGCGAAGCCCGCGAACTGCAGCTTCTCGATCACCTCGCTCGCGCCGGCCACCGCGACGTCCGCGCGCCCCGCGCGGATCTGATCGGCCGCGTAGCCGATCGCGTAGTTCCCCGCCGCGCACGCCGCGGGCATCGTCTGCACCATGCCCGTCGCGCCAAGCGCGCGCGCGAGGTGGATCGGCAACAGCGTGGTGCCGTAACGCGGCAGCGCGGCGGGCTCGACGCTCTGCTCGCCGCGGTGGATCCACGCGGCCTCGAGCTGACCGAGCACGTTCGCTTCGCCCATCGTGGTGCCGAGCACCACCGCGGTGCGCGGGCCTGCGAGGTGCTCCGTCTTGAGCTTCGCGTCCTCCACCGCCATGCGCGCGGCCGCGATCGCCATCGCGGAGCAACGACCCGCGCGGCGCGCCTCGGCCGCGGTGAGAAAGTCGCGCGGCCGGAAGCCCTTCACCTCGCACGCGACCTGACGGTCGAGACCGCTCGCGTCGAAGTTCTCGATCGGTGCGGCGCCGCTGCGGCCGGCGACGAGCGCTTCCCAGAAGTCTCGTCGACCGAAGCCGACTGGGCTCACCACCCCTACGCCGGTCACGAAAACTCGTCGCATCGCACCCTTCTCTTTCCGCTCCGCCGCGCGAGCGCGACGCGCGTGGTTCTACGCGCCGCACCCGAATGACGCAAGTATTGGAAATCGCTTAGATTTAGGCCGGGCGGCCGTTTTCTGTCGCGCGCCGCTGCCGAACGGTGCGCCGAACGGAGCGCGCGCGGAGCACGCCGCGTGCGCTCAGCAAGTCGCGCACCCGTCGTTCGAACCGCGCGAGCGTTGCGTCCGTCACAGCAGCGAGCGCGCCCGGCGACCCCCTTCGGACCCACGGGATCGTCCGCGAAACTCGACGAATCCGAGCCAGAATCGCGCGTGGTGACGCCGTCGTGACCCGCGACGCTACCCGAGGCCGCGAGACGAGGGAGCCTCGAGCACCGTGAACGTGGCGCACGGTCGGCGTGCGCGCGGTTCACGTTTCGCGCGCACCTTCACGTCCTCGTTCTTCCGAAGAAAACTGGCCGCTCGGCTCACATTCTCCCGCTCTTCGCGCCGTTCCTTGACCGCTCGGGGTCGCTCACGTACCCCACGCCGCCATGAGCGAGAACCTCACGCTCGTCTCCGCGATGGCCCGGCTCCGCCGCGGCCCCGGACGCGGTTTCACCTTCGTCGGTCGCGACCGAGAAGAACGTTTCTTCGCCTACGAAGCCCTCGAGTCCGAGGCGTGGCGACGCGCGGCGTTCCTCCAAGAACGCGGATTGAAAAAGGGCGACCGCGCCGCGCTCGTCATCGCAGAGCCGGAAGACTTCGTCCTGAGCTTCCTCGGTTGTGCGGTGGCCGGCGTGGTCCCCGTACCCGTCTACCCCCGCGCGTCCTTCAAGAACGCCGACGGCTACGTCGAGATCCTCGCGCACGTGGTGCGCACGAGCGGCGCGCGCGCGGTCCTCTGCATGGAGGGCAACCGCGACGTGGTGGAGCGCATCGGCGAGCACGGCGCCACCCCCGAGCACGTGCTCGCGGTGGAGTCCGCGTTCACCGGGACCGCGCCGAGCTTCGCCACGCCGACGATCGACGAGCGCGACCTCTGCTTCCTGCAGTTCACCAGCGGCTCCACCAACAAGCCGAAGGGCGTGACGGTCACGCACCGCAACCTCGTCGCGAACGCGAGCGCGTTCCTCGGCCCCCACGGCCTCGACCGCAACGACGACGACAAGGGCGTGAGCTGGCTGCCGCTCTTCCACGACATGGGCCTCATCGGCTTCGTGCTCGGCACGCTGGTGAAGGACATCCCGGTCGTGCTCCTGCCGACCGAGACCTTCGCGCGCAGCCCCGGCCTCTGGCTCGAGACGATCACCAAACACCGCGGCACCATCACGTACGCGCCGAACTTCGCGTACCAGCTCGTCACCAAACGCGTGAAGGACAAGCAGCTCGAAGAGCTCGAGCTCTCGAGCGTTCGCGTCGCCGGCTGCGGCGCCGAGCCGATCCGCGCCGCGACCCTGAAGGAGTTCGCGCAGAAGTTCGCGCCCGCGGGCTTCCGGAGCACCGCGTTCCTCCCGAGCTACGGCATGGCGGAGTCGACCCTCGCGATCACGTTCCACCCGGTCGGCACCGAGATGGTGGTCGACGTGGTCGACGCGGAGGCCATGAAGGACGGCGTGGCGCGCCCGGCGGACGGGTCGACGAAGACCCCGCTCGAGGTCGTGAGCTGCGGCGTCGGCTTCCCCGAGCACGAGGTGCGCGTGGTCGACGAGCAAGGTCAGCCGCTCCCGGAGCGCCGGGTCGGTCAGGTGATTGCGCGCGGCCCGAGCGTCACCGAGGGTTACTTCGAGAACGCCGAAGCGACCGCGGAGGCCCTGAAGGACGGCTGGCTTCAAACGGGAGACCTCGGCTACCTCGCCGACGGCAACCTCTACATCTGCGGCCGCCTCAAGGACCTCATCATCATCCGCGGCGCGAACCACTACCCGCAGGATCTCGAGTGGTCGGTGGGCGATCTCGAAGGCGTGCGCCGCGGCAACGTGGTCGCGTTCTCCGTGATGCGCGACGGCACCGAAGAGCTCGTGATCGCGGCGGAAGCCAACCGCGCGGACGCCGAGCGCCTGCGCACCGAGATCGCGCGGAAGATCCAGCAAGAGTTCGGGCTCAGCCCCGCGCACGTCGCGATTTGCGCCGTCGGCGCGTTGCCCAAAACGAGCAGCGGCAAAGCCCAGCGCCGCAAGACCAAGGCGCTCTTCGAGGCGGGAGACCTCGGCGAGCACGCCTGAACGCACACCCGCTGAACGCAATCACCGCTCCCGAAGAGCCGGAGGAACCATGGCCGACGAACTGAGAGAGAAGCTCCGCGCGATCATCGCGGAAGTGGCAGAGATCGACGAAGTCCCGGACGCGACGCCGTTCAAGGATCTCGGCATCGACAGTATGATGGCGATCGAGATCGTCGCGGACGTCGAGCGCCAGTTCCAGCTCTCGATCCCGGAAGACGAGCTCAAGGATCTGACGAACCTCGAAGCCGTCTACACGAAGGTGAAGGCGAAGCTGGCCGCAAAGGGCTGATCGGCGTCTGGAGCGGATCCAAGCACGTGCACGAATCCTGCAAGGGTTCGTGTCCATGTCCCGCACCATGCCGATCCGTGCCAACGCCGCGTCCGTCCTCGGCCTCTTTGCCGCTTTGAACGTCGTCGGGTGCGGCGACGGATCGGCCGGCCCCCCGCTGCCGAACGGTGTCTACGTGGTGGAGGGCTCGGCCACGTTGGCCACGCACCGCGAGACGACCCGCGAGGCCTACGCGCGTTTCGTCCTCTACGTGGAGGGTGACCAACCGAGCTACTTCCGCGACGAGAGCTTCGGCGATCGCTTCGGGCGCCTCTACGACCTGAGCTTCGCGGAAGGGGCGGAGAGCAGCGACCCCGTGCAGCTCTGGGCCGCCACCGGAAGCTGCACCGTGCAGATTCGGCGCGACGGTTGCGCGGACTTCGACTTCGACGGCTGCGTCCGTCTCGACCTGCGCAGCGACACCGGATTCCCACTCACTGGCGTCTGGAGCGCCTGTCCGACCGAAGAAGTGGCTGTCCGTCGGCTCTCCGTGGTGGGGGCCATCGAACCAACCGCGATCACGCCGGACGGCGCTGCGCGGCTGACCGCCAACTACCGCCTCGACCCGAGCGCGGACGCGATCGAAGTGCGTGTGAACGGCGCGTTGCGGGAGGTGTCGTGGACCCCCGACCCGGGCGCTGAAGCGGACTCCGCCAACCTCGACCTCGGACCGGTCCCGCCGAACGCCGAGCTGACGATCACGCACGTCGGCACCCGCGCCGAGGTGGACTTCGACCACGCGACGCCCTTCGCAACCACGGCCGACGCCGACCTCTCGCTCTCGACCCTCGTCGAGGGTTCGCTCGATGCGCGCGGAGCGCAGGCGGTCACGCTCGTCGATGGCACGCTCGACGTCCGCCGCGCTACGAGCCCTCCCCACCCGTCGTTCGCCTATGCACTCTCGCTCGGAACGATCCCCGAGGGCTCCGCCTCGTTGGTGCTGACCGTGACGATGAGCACGTTCGGCTCTGTCCCCTTCGACCTCTTCTTGGTGAGGGCCGACGGCGCAATCGAGCGGCCAACGTCGAGCGACGCCATCTCGGTACCCGACGGTTCGGGCGCTGCGTGGTTGGTCGTCGCGCACCCGGGCACCTACGCGCCGGACGGGGCGTTTGGAGGTCGGCTCACGATCGGCGACCTCGCTTGGGAATGAGCCGAGACGAGCCTCGCCAGCACCCGAACGTCAGCGGCGTAGATGCGCGGGCACACCGCGCTCGACCACGGTGTCGGCCGCGAACGCTTCCGAGGTCTCCGGGTAGTCGAGCGTGTAGTGCAGGCCGCGGCTCTCTTTTCGGACCAGCGCGCACTGCACGATCAGATCCGCGACATCCGCGATGTTGCGCAGCTCGAGCAGGTCGCGCGTGACGAGGTGCGCCCAGTAGTACTCGCGGATCTCTTCCTTGAGCAGCGCGATGCGCCGCGCCGCGCGTGTGAGGCGCTTGTCGCCGCGCACGATGCCCACGTAGTTCCACATGAAGCGGCGCAGCTCGTCCCAGTTCTGGCTGACCACCACCGCCTCGTCGCTCGGCACCGCGGAGCCCACGTCCCACGCCGGCACGTCGCCGGGCGACATGTGCTCGCGTGCATCCGCCAGCGCGCGCGCCACGCGGTGGCCGTAGACGAGCCCTTCGAGGAGCGAGTTGCTCGCGAGCCGGTTCGCGCCGTGCAAGCCCGAGCACGTGACCTCGCCGATCGCCCACAGCCCCGGCAGGCTCGTGCGCCCCTCGAGATCCACCACCACGCCGCCGCACATGTAGTGCGCAGCCGGCACCACCGGGATCGGCTGCTGCGTCATGTCGATCCCGAACTTCAGGCACTCGCCGTGGATGTTCGGGAACCGCTCCGCGACGAAGCTCGCGGAGAGGTGCGTCATGTCGAGGTACACGCAGTCGTCGCCGCTGCGCTTCATCTCGTAGTCGATCGCGCGCGCCACCACGTCGCGCGGCGCCAGATCCTTCATCGCGTGGTGCTTCTCCATGAAGGCCGTGCCGTCCGCGCGACGGAGGATCCCGCCTTCGCCGCGGAGCGCTTCGCTGATGAGGAAGCTCTTGGCTTTCGGATGAAACAAGCTCGTCGGATGGAACTGGAAGAACTCCATGTTCCCGATTTGAGCGCCCGCGCGGTACGCCATCGCGACGCCGTCACCGCTCGCGATGTCCGGGTTCGACGTGTAGAGGTAGACCTTCCCCGCGCCGCCCGCCGCGAGCACCGTCGCCTTCGCGGTGTACGTGTGGACCTCGCCCGTCGACTCGTCGAGCACGTACGCGCCCACGACCTGACGACGCGGCGCCCCGAAGCGGCTCTGCTCGATGAGGTCCACCGCCATGTGGTCCTCGACGATGCGGATGCGCGGGTTCTCTTCGACCGCCGCGAGCAACGCGCGCTGCACCTCGCGGCCCGTGATGTCGCCCGCGTGCACCACGCGCCGCGCGCTGTGCCCGCCTTCCATCGTGAGGTCGAGCTCGTCCTTGCCTTCGCGGTGCGAGAAGCGCGCGCCGATCTCCATCAGCTCGCGGATGCGCGCCGGACCGTCGCGGACGACCATCTCGACCGCCGCCGGATGTGAGAGCCCACCGCCCGTTCCGAGCGTGTCCTTCACGTGCGCTTCGAAGCTGTCGTCCGGATGCAGCACCGCCGCGATGCCGCCCTGCGCCCAGTTGGTCGCCGAGTCGGTGCGCGAGCGCTTGGTGAGGATCGTGACCTCGGCGTGCTTGGATGCCTCGAGGGCGAAGGTCAGCCCGGCCACGCCGGTCCCGATCACGAGGAAGTCGCAGTCGACTCGCATCGGCGCACCTTACTCCTCGGCACCGCGGGCGCACCAGGAGTCACGGCGTACGAAGCGCCGAAACGCGCGCTCGCGAACGCGCTCTCACACCGCACACTTCGCAGCGCTCTCGAGCGGCGTCTCCAACGTCAACGCGGCTGGGTGCCGTCCGCGCCCTGGAGAAACGCGTAGTAGTGCCCGAGCACGCGGCGCACGTAGCGCTGCGTCTCGGCATACGGAGGCACGCCGCGGTGTCGCATCACCGCGCCCTCGCCCGCGTTGTAGGCCGCGACCGTGAGCACCAGGTCACCCTGGAAGAGGTTCGCGAGGATGCGGAGGTAGCGCGCGCCGCCGAGCACGTTCTGTCGAGGGTCGAACGCATCGCGGACGCCCATCGACGCCGCCGTGCGGGGCATGAGCTGCATGAGCCCCATCGCGCCCGCGTGGCTCACCACGTCGGGCACGAAGTCGCTCTCCACCTTCATCACCGCGCGAAGGAACGCCTCGGGGAGCTGGTAGAGCGCCGCCGCCTCGCGGATGTACGCGTCCCAGCGACGGTAACGATCGGGCGACGCGGTGCCGCGTCGACGCTGCGGGAGGCTCGCGCCTTGCGCACGCGCACGGGTGTCGCTCTCCCGCACGACGAGCCGGCAGCCACGTCCGCGCGAGACGTTCGTGAACTCGATCGAGCCGTCGGCGCCCCGACACTCGTAGATGTCGGCCGCCGCGGGGGCCGCGAACGAGAGGACGAAGAAGACGGACAGGAACGAGCGCACCGAGGCAGAGGGTACCGGGTGGGACGCGAAGGCGCCAAAAGACGAGCCGCCGCGCGGTCGCGTCGCTTGCGCCAGGGCGCTCGGAGCGCATCCTTCGCCGCCAGATGCAGCAGCCGACGTTCTTCGAAGGTCCGGAGAAGAAGATCGAGCTCGTCGTCGGGCCCGGCGGTCCGAAGCTGCGCGCGCTGGGCGACGACGTCTGGAACCGGGTGGTCGAGCTCGCGCGCGCGCAGATCCTCTCCGTGCTCAGTGACGCGCACTGCGACGCGTACCTGCTCAGCGAGTCGAGCCTCTTCGTCTACGACGATCACCTCACCATGATCACGTGCGGGCGGACGCGGCTCGTCGACGCGGCGCTGCACCTGGTCGAGCTCGTCGGGGCCCAGAACGTGACGCTGCTCGTCTACCAGCGGAAGAACGAACACTTCCCCGAGCAGCAGCCTTCGACCTTCTACGAGGACGCCGAGCGCTTGAACGCGGTGGTGCCCGGACGCGCCCTCCGCTTCGGCGACGAGCACGACCACCACGTGCACGTCTTCCACAGCGCACGCCCCTACGTCGCGGAGCCGAACGACGCCACGCTCGAGATCCTCATGCACGGGCTCCTTCCGGAGGCCGCCGCGCAGTTCATCGGCGTCGAGCGTCCGAAGGACTCCACGATCGCCGAGCGCACCGGCATCACGAAGATCCTGCCCGGCTTCGCGATCGACGAGCACCCCTTCACGCCGGCCGGCTACTCCATGAACGCGCTGCGCGACGGCACCTACTACACGATCCACGTCACGCCCGAGGAGCTCGGCAGCTACGTCTCGTTCGAGACCAACGCGGACTTCCGAGGAGAAATCGACGGGATCGTCGCGCGCGTGCTCGAGGTCTTCCGCCCGACGAGCTTCGACGTCGTCACCTTCGCGCCGACCGACACACCGCCGGAGGACGTGCGCCCTTCGGGCTTCGTGGTGCGCGACCGCGTCGCGGCGAGCTTCGGCGGCTACGACGTCGCCTTCTGGCATCTCTCCGCGCCGCGCGAAGGCGCCCGCGCCCCGATCGAGCTCGCGCTCTGATGTCCGCCGCGATCCACGTCCCGAGCTCGTCGAGGTACGCGTCGTGAGCGAGACGCCGCCGACGACTCGCGCGCCGCGCTTTCCGTTCGCGCCCGCGACCTTGCTCGCGCCGATGGAGGGCGTGACGCACCCCACGTTTCGGCGATTGATCGCCGCGCACGGAGGGCTCGGCCTGCTCTGCACGGAGTTCGTGCGGGTGTCGCGCGCGCCGCTTTCGCCGAGCGCGCTCGCGGCCTCGGTGGTGAAGGCCCCCGGCCTGCCGCTCTCGGTTCAAGTGATGGGCAACGACGCGGACAAGATGGCGGAGGCCGCCGAGCACGTGAGCCGCGCGGGCGCCGACGTCGTCGACGTGAACCTCGGCTGCCCCATGCCGCGCGTGGTCCGCAAGGGCGTGGGCGCGGCGATGCTCAAGGATCCCGCGCTGCTCTTCGACGTGCTCTCCGCGATGCGCGCGCGCACGCCGGGCCTCTTCTCCGCGAAGATCCGCGCGGGCTTCGACACCGCCGACGAGGTCGTCTCCATCGCGAAGCTGGTGGAGCGCGCGGGCGTCGACTTCCTCACCGTGCATCCGCGGCGACGCTGCGACCTCTACGAAGGCGTCGCGGACTGGCGCATCGTGCGTGTGCTGCGCGAGGAGCTTCGCGTGCCGGTCGTGGGCAACGGCGACGTCTGGTACGCACACGACGCGCTCCGCATGCGCGAAGAGACGGGCTGCGATGCCGTCATGATCGGACGCCCGGCGCTGCGCAACCCCTGGATCTTCCGTCAGATCGCGGAGCTGGAAGCCGGCGTGACGCCCTTCTCACCGACCGGCGACGACGTGCTCGCGTGGATGATCGCGGTGCGCGACGCGATCGCAGCGGACGGCTTCTCGCCGCTCGGAAAGCTCAAGGAGCTCGTGAGCTGGCTCGGTCGCGCGAAAGACGACGACGGCGTCTGGAAAAAGGAGACGCTGCGCGCGCCCGACGTGGACGCGATGCTGCGCGTGAGCGAGACGCACCTCGCGGGCTTGCCGCCAGACGCGCTCGATCTGGACGCGTACGGCAGCCTCGCCCTCGAGCGCTCCGGGAACGCGCGGAGCGACGCCCACGCGGCCTGAAAAGAAGCTGGGCCGATTTCGCAAGCCGCCCTACTGGACGGCGCGCAGCTCGCGAAGCGAGCGAAGGCTCGTGGGTGGGGGCCCCATCGGGGCTTCATGCCCCGTGGGGGAGGGTCTGGGCGACAGACCCTCGGAGAAGCTGCCGCGAGCGTGAGAGCGCCGTCAGCGCGACGCGCGGACCGCGACCAACGTCCCGCAGCCGCCGTTCGCCTCGACCCGCGCGCGCGAGCTCATGCGCACGCGAAGACCCCGCGCGACGAGGCGCTCGTAGGCCGCCTCGTACGCTTCACGCGTGACGGGTCGTGCGCTCGAGGTGTCGACCGGGTTGTAGGCGTAGAGGTGCACCGCGATCGGGACGAACGCGTTCCCGTCGGGCGTGGTCGCGCGCTCCAGCTCCGACACCCGCTTCGCGAACGCGTCGAGCTCGTCGTCGCCGTCGTTGTCCCCCGCGAGCATGAGGTACGCGAGGGCGAGCTTCTTGCGACGCGCGCGGGTGAGCGTGGGCAGCTCTTCGCGCAGCACGTCGAAGAGCGAGTGTAGCGGCGGCCCCTTCGGGACCAGGCGCGCGCGGGTCGGCTCGGTGCCCGCGTGCACGCTGATCGTGAGACCACGATGGGGCACCTCGCGCAGGAACGTGCGCAGACGCCCCAGCGGTCCGCCGCTCGTGGTGAGGCTCACTCCGAGCCCGAGCTCTCGCGCCCACGCGACGAAGCGCGGCACGTCGGGCGCGTGGAGCGGCTCGCCCACGCCGCTCACCGTCACGCGCGCGAGCGACGGTGCGAGCTCACGCACCAGCTCGACCTGCGCGCGCAGCTCGTCCAGCCCGAGCGGTCGCTGCAGCCCGCCCGCGCCGCTCGCACAGAACGGGCACCCCACCGCGCAGCCGACCTGCGAGGAGACGCAGAGGGTGTCGCCCCGGTAGAGCACCGCTTCGACCGCGGCCCCGTCCCCGAGGCGCACGACGAAACGTCGATTGAAGACGCCGACCTCTTCGCGCTCCAGGCGCGCGACGATCGACGGGGCGGTCACGGCGTCCACGAGCCGTTCATAGCAGGCTTCTTGGTCGGGTCGGCGGGGTCAGCCGCCGACTCGTTCCGAGGGGTTGTCGTCGCCCCGGACGCGAGCGGCGGCCCCCTCCCGCGGGTGTGCTAGGCTCGCGCGCCGCGTGCGCCACGGGTGGGTGCACGACGACGCTTCGCGGGCGCCGAGGGGCCCCGCACCACCGGGATCGGCAGCGTTCGCGGCCCCGTCGAGGGTCGCCGACGAAGGCGCCGTGAGGGACCAAGGGGTTAGCCATGAGCACGTTCGAGCCGAAGTTCGGAACCCTCGTCGAGGTCTACGAGCACAGCATCGGATCCTTCGGGAGCCGCCCGCTCTTCGGGACCAAGCAGAACGGCGCGTGGGTCTGGATGACCTACGCGGAGTTCGGCAAGCAGGTCGACGCGATGCGCGGCGCGCTCGCGGCGCTGGGGATCGAGAAGGGTCAGAGCGTCGCGGTGATCGCCGACAACCGCCCCGAGTGGGCGGTCGGCGCCTACGCGACCTACGGCCTCTGCGCGTCGTACGCGCCGATGTACGAGAGCCAGCTCCCCAAGGAGTGGGCGTACATCCTGAAGGACTGCGGCGCGCGGGTGCTCCTCGTCGCGAACGAACGCATCGCCGCGGAGATCGCGAAGGTTCGGAGCGAGCTGCCGGATCTCCAGAAGGTCATCACCTTCGAGTCGACCCCCGGCTCGGCGGACGCGACGTTCGCGTCGTTGCTCTCGCACGCGCCCGCGCCGCTCGCGAAGGTGGTCCCGAGCGACATCGCCGGCTTCATCTACACCTCCGGCACCACGGGCAACCCCAAGGGCGTGCTCCTGAGCCACCAGAACCTCGCGTGGAACGTCTCGGCCGTGCACGAGATCTTCCCGATGTCGCCGGACGACCGTTCGCTCTCCTTCCTGCCGTGGGCGCACAGCTTCGGTCAGACCTGCGAGCTGCACGCCCTCTTCTCGATGGGCGCCTCGATGGGCATCGCGGAGGCGGTCGACAAGATCGTCGCGAACCTCGCGGAGGTGAAGCCCACCCTGCTCTTCAGCGTCCCGCGCATCTTCAACCGCATCTACGACGGTCTTCACAAGAAGATGGCCGAAGAAGGCGGCCTGAAACAAAAGATGTTCGAGGCCGCGATGGGCAACGCGGAGTACCGCAAGAAGCTCGCCGAGCAGCGCAAGCGCAGCGGCTGGGCGGACTTCAAGAACGGCATGTTCGACAAGCTCGTCTTCTCGAAGGTCCGTGAGCGCTTCGGCGGCCGTCTCAAGTACGCGTTCTCCGGCGGCGCCGCGCTGAGCCGTGAGGTCGCGGAGTTCGTCGACAACCTCGGCATCATGGTCTACGAGGGATACGGCCTCACCGAGACCTCGCCGATCGCGACCGCGAACTGCCCGAGCGGCCGCAAGATCGGCAGCGTCGGTCGCCCGATCCCCGGAACCTCGGTGGAGATCGACACCGTCGTGACCGGCGACCCGAAGCAAGGCGAGATCATCGTCTTCGGACACAACGTCATGCAGGGTTATCACGGCCTGCCGGAAGAGAACGAGAAGGTCCTCCTCGAGAAGGACGGCGTGCGCGGCTTCCGCACCGGCGACATGGGCTACGTCGACGGCGACGGCTTCCTCTACATCACGGGCCGCATCAAGGAGCAGTACAAGCTCCTCAACGGCAAGTACGTCGTCCCGACCCCGCTCGAGGATCGCCTCAAGCTCTCGCCCTACATCACGAACGTGATGGTCCACGGCGCGAACTACAACTTCAACGCCGCCATCGTGATCCCGGACTTCGACACGCTGATCCCGTGGGCCGAGCAGCACGGCCTCGGCAACGACAAGAAGAAGCTCTGCGAGGATCCGAAAGTGAAGGAGCTCATCGCGCGCGAGCTCGACCACTGGTCCACCGAGTTCAAGCAGTACGAGAAGATCAAGAAATTCGCGCTGATCGCGGACGACTTCTCGACCGCGAACGGAATGCTCACGCCGAAGATGAGCCTCAAGCGCCGCGTCGTGCTCGAGAAGTACGACTCGGTCTGGAAGTCGCTCTTCGTCGAGTGATCCTGCGCCGGTCCTCTCTCTCGCCGCGCGTCGTCTCTTCGACGTGCGGCGTTCTCTTTCGCCCGCTTCGACACGTCCGCTGCGACGTCCGCTTCGATTCTCCTCCTCCGCCGAGACCCACCCATGAGCGAGCCCCGCTACCCCTACGTCCACGTCACCGTGCCCGCCGACGATGCCGAGCTCGTCTCCGACCAGCTCTGGACGCTCGGCGCCCAAGGCGTCGAGGAGCGCGACGCGACCACGATGCTCCGCAGCGAGCACGACGAGCAGGTGCTGCTGGTCGCTTCGTTCGCGACCGACGAGGACGCCCACCGCGCGCTCGCCCAGCTCGCCCACCCCGCGAAGATCGAGCACGTGGTCGGCGACGAGTGGCGTGACGCGTGGCGCGAGTATTTCCATCCGACCAAGGTCGGGCCGCGTCTCTTGCTCCGTCCGAGCTGGCGCGAGGTCACCCCCGAGCCGGGCGACGTCGTGCTCACGATCGATCCCGGCGGCGCGTTCGGCAGCGGCATCCACGAGACGACCCGCCTCGTGCTCGCGGAGGTCGACGCGCTCGTGAAGGGCGGCGAGCGGGTGCTCGACGTCGGCTGCGGCAGCGGCATCCTCGGCGTCGCGGCCCTCCTGCTCGGCGCGAGCGAGGCCTACGGCACCGACATCGATCCGACCGCGATCCCGGTCGCGCTCGAGAACGCGCAGATCAACCACGTCGCGGATCGGTTCCGCGCCGACACCGCGGACGTGTCGGAGGTCGAAGGCGAGTGGCCGATCGTGCTCGCGAACATCCAAGCGCCGATCCTGATCGAGATGGCGCCGCACCTCGCCGCGCGCCTCGCGCCCGGCGGAGCGCTCGTGCTCAGCGGCATCCTCTCCGGACAAGACGAAGGCGTACGCGAAGCCTTCGAGGCGGTGGGGCTGCGCCACCTGCGCACCACCTCCGAGAACGAGTGGCGCGGCGTGATCGTCGCGCGGAGCTGAGCTCGGCGATGCGCCGCTTCTTCGTCCCCGAGCTCGGCGCGGTCGGCGCACACCTCGCGTTGCCCGCGTCGGTTCGCCGGCACGTGGCGGTGCTGCGGCTCGAAGCGGGTGACGAGATCGTGCTCTTCGACGGAAGCGGCCGTCAGGCGCGCGCACGGCTCGACGGCGACGTCGCGACGGTCGACGCGATCGAGACCGCGACGGACGAGCGCCCACGCGTCGTGCTCGTGCAAGCGATGCCGAAGGGCGCGAAGTCGGACGACATCGTCCGCATGGCCACCGAGCTCGGCGTGCACGCGATCCACTTCGCGCACAGCGATCACGCGGTCGCGCGGCCCGACGACGCGCGCGGCTCGAAGAAGACCTCGCGCTGGCAGCGAATCGTCGAGGAAGCCGCGCGACAATGCGAGCGCGCGACCGTGCCCGAGGTGCATGCGCCCGCGCCGCTCCTCGAGGTCTGTGCGCGCGCGCCGAACGAAGCGAGGCGCCTCGTGGCGTGGGCGCGCGGAGGTCGACCGATCGCGGAGGCGCTGCGCGACGCGCGTGTCCATGCGAACGACGCGACCCCCACGAACGACGCGAGCCCGAGCGAGCTGGGCGAGTCATCCGTTCGAGAGGTGTGGATCGCAGTGGGCCCCGAAGGTGGCTTCTCCGACGCGGAGCTCGACGCATTCGACCGTCTCGGGTTCGCGCGCGTGACGCTCGGCCCCCACGTGCTCCGGGTCGACACCGCCGCGCTCGCCGCGCTCGCTCAGCTCGCGGCGCTCGTCTGACCGCGCCTCGAAGCCACACTGGTCCGGCTCGCTCCCCGCACCTCGAAGTCGCGCTCGCTCGGATCGCTCCGACCGCACTCGAGCTCTCCTCGCACTTCCGCTTGGCGACCACCTCCCCTGTCGCTATGAGAGGCCCCGCATGGCGTCGCCCCCGACGACGAACGAGACCGAGCCGCCGTCCGCGCCCGCGATCTCCGACGTCAGCATCCCGCGACGCCTCCTCGATCTCGCGCTGCCGGTGATCGGGCTCAACGTGCTCGGCGTCCTCTCGCTCGCGGTCGACACCGCGATGTGTGGGCGCCTCCCGAACGCGCCCGCCGCGCTCGAAGCGCTGGGCTTCGCCACCCAGGTCGTCTTCCTCTTCATGGTCCTGATGATGGGCCTCGTGATGGGCGTGACCGCGATGGTCGCGCGGGCCCACGGCGCCAAAGATCCCTCGCGCGTCGATCACGTGCTGCGTCAGTCGACCTGGTTCACCGTCTTCGTCGCGCTGGTCGTCGCGGTCTCCGGCAACCTCACCGCCGAGCCCATCTTGCGGGTGCTCGGCGCGACCGACGACGCGCTCCCACTCGCACTCGACTACCTGCGCCCGAGCCTCGGCTTCGCGGTGTTCCCCTATCTCGCGATGCTCTACGCCGCGGTGCTCCGCGCGGTCGGCAACACGCGCCTGCCCTTCGTGGTCGCGCTCGGAAGCAACGCGCTCAACGTCCTCTTCAACTACGCCTTCATCCTCGGCAACCTCGGCTTTCCTGCGCTCGGCGTGGCGGGCGCGGCGTACGGCACGGTAGCGTCGCAAGCAGCGGGCGTGCTCGCGCTCGTGCTCCTGCTCCGACGCGGATCGGTCGCGGGGCTCCGTCTGCGCGTCGCGCCTGCCAAGCCCGATCTCGCGCTCGCCCGCGATTACTTCCGCATCGGCACCCCGGCCGCGCTCGACATGGTCATCATCAACGCGAGCTTCGCGAGCATCGTCGGCATGCTCGGTCGCCTCGATCCAGCCGCGGTCGCGGCGCACGGGATCGGCCTGCGCATCCAAGCGCTCGCGTTCGTGCCCGCGTTGAGCGTCGCGCAAGCGACGGGCGCGATGGTGGGCAACGCGCTCGGCGCGCGCGATCTGCCGGCCGCCCATCACGTCGTACGCGCGTCCGTCCGCTTGAACGTCGCGATCACGACCACCCTCGCGCTGCTCCTCGTGCTCGGCGCGCACCCGATCGTGGCGATCTTCGACGTGCCCGAAGGAACGGCGCTGCACGATCTCTCCGTCGAGTGGATGCGCCTGCTGGGCTACGGCATGCCGATCGTGGGCATCCACATCGCCTACGTCGGCGCGCTGCGCGGCGCGGGCGACACGCGCTCGAGCCTCTGGATCAACCTGGTGGGCACGGTCGTGCAGGTGCCGACGAGCTGGCTCCTCGGCTTCCCGCTCGGACTCGGCCCGTGGGGCGTCTGGCTCGGCTTTCCCGCGAGCTTCGTGCTCAAGGCAGCGCTCGGATACACCGCGTACCGGGCTGGTCGGTGGGCCCGCGTCGGTAGCCGCGCTTGAGCGTGCGCGAGCTGCGCGAGCTCAGGACGCGATCGCTTGCTGCAGGAGCTGCACCTCGATCACCCGGTCGGGCTCGGGGCGACGGGTCGAGACCTCGACCACCTGCACCTCACCGCCCGCTCGAATCTCGAGCCGCAGGCGCTCCGCCGTCTCCGGCCAGTGCACCATGCAGAGCCCGCTCGCGGTGAGCTGACGTTTGCGGAGCGGCCTTCGCCCCGGCTCGAACGTACCGACCAGCTCGACCTGGGGGACGAGCCCGCCCGCCGAGTCGCGGACACGAAACATCGCCGGGAAGTGCGGCACACGCCGTCCCCCGAAACGCTCCCGAAACCAACTCCAGACCTGCACGACCCACATCGGTGCGTGACGGGAGTTTTCCATTCATGGCGCTCCTCACACAAGTGGGGGAGGCGCGCGTCGGTGCGTGCCGGGCGCGGGTCGCGGGGATGCGCGCGACGATCGTGGCTCGATCGACCGCGAGTCGACCATCGAACGATGGCCGGTCGTCCGAAACCGACGAAGCAGCCGCCGTGCCGGTTGACCCTCCTGGGGGAGGGCTCGTATGCTGACCCGCCAGCCCAACGCGTGATTTGAAGCAATTCGTCCCCGCATTTCCGGACGATTCTCGAGATTGAAGGGCCGCGCCTCCGCGCGGAGGGACGACACGGGAGAGCGCTCGGGCCGGCAAGGATCCTCGCCCCGGTGGCCGTCGACCGCACCAAAGTTCTCGCCGCAGCCCAGAAGCACCTCGCCAAGGGCGCCTACGACCGCGCCATCGCCGAGTACCAGAAGCTCGTCGAAGCCGATCCGCGCGACGTGAGGACGCTGCTGAAGATCGGCGATCTGTACACGCGCAAGGGCTCGAACCGCGAAGCCACCGACACCTACTTCAAGGTGGCCGAGCACTACGCGCAGCAGGGCTTCTTCCTGAAGGCGGTCGCGGTCTACAAGCAGATCCTCAAGCTCCAGCCGACGCGTCTCGACATCACGGTTCGCCTCGCGGAGATGTACGAGAACCTGCAGCTCGTGAGCGACGCGCTGCAGACCTACGAGCAGGTCGCCGCCGCCTACGCCCGCGACGGCAACGTCGATCGCGCGCTCGCGACGCTCGGGAAGATGACCGAGCTGGATCCGGAGAACGTCCCGATCCGCATCAAGTACGCGGAGGCGCTCTCGAAGGCCTCGCGGACGTCGCAGGCGGCGGACGAGTTCGAGCAAGGCGCGCGGCTCCTCGAAGAGCAGGGCCGCATCGACGACTACCTGAAGGTCGCCGAGCGCCTCCTCTTCCACCGCCCGGAGGACGCGGACCTCGCCCGGAAGCTCGCCGGCATGTACCTCGAGCGCGACGACGCCAAGCGCGCGCTCGCGAAGCTGCAGATCTGCTTCAAGCAGGATCCACGCGACGTCCGAACCCTCGAGCTGCTCGCAGAGGCGTTCCTCGCGCTCGGACAGACGCCCAAGACCGTGAGCGTCTACCGAGAGATCGCGCGCATCCACCAGGAGTCGGATCGCCCCGAGGCGCGCGCCCAAGCGCTGAAGCGCATCCTGGAGATCGATCCCTCGGACGCCGAAGCACGCCAAGCGCTCGCGGGCTTCGCGCCTCCGTCCGTGCGTGCGCCCGCGCCGGCCGCGGTGGACGCGATGCCTCCCGGCGCGCTCGTCGGCCCCCGCTCCGCGCCGCCGGCCGCCCTCGACGACGAAGACGACCTCGAGCTGCTCGAAGGCGGCGACGACGACGACGACGTCGTGGTGATGGAAGAGGAAGTCGAGGTCGACTTCGACGAAGGCGACGAGGACGAGTCGTTCGAGTCCGTCCCCGCCCCCTCGCGCCCGAGCATCCCGCCCGACGTCGCGCGCGAAGCACAGATCGCGCGACTGCTCACCGAGTGCGACGTCTTCGAGCGCTACGGCTTGCGCGAGAAGGTGATCTCGCAGCTCGAGCAGGTGCTCCAGCTCGCCCCCGACAACGTCGAGGCCCGCGAGCGCCTCAAGGACGCGTACGTGGGCGCGGGCCGCAACGCGGACGCGGCGCGCGAGCTCGTGCGCCTCGCGAAGCTCTACGACGATCGCCCGCAGCTCGCGCAGCTCTACTTCCGCCAGGCCGCCGAGCTCGATCCGGCCGCCGCGATCGCGGCGGGGTACCGACCGAGCGACGAGCTGCGTTCCGAGCGACCGCCGGAGATGGCGCCCGAAGCAGGGAGCGGAGATCGTCCGAGCGACGAGCTGCTCTTCCTCGACGACCGTGCGTCCGAGCCGGAGGTGATGCCGGCGCCGACGCCGATTCCGCCCGCGCCGGAGCGCGAGTCCGAGCCCGACCTGCTCTTCCTCGACGAGCCGCGGATGTCGGATCCGGAGCTCATCTACGACGACTCGCCCGCTGCGCGTGCTTCGGAGCCCGAGCTCATCTTCGACGACGTCGCTTCGCGCGCGTCGGACCCGGAGCTGATCTTCGACGAGCCCGCCGCCGTCGTCACGTCGAGCGCGAACGTCGAACCGCCCACCGCGCAGCACGCGGCGCCCCCCGCAGCAGATCCGGCGGCCGCGGATCCGGACGAGCTGCTCTTCTTGGACGAGTCGGGCGTCGATCGAATCCCGGAGCTGCCGAGCGCACCCGAGC
>ERZ761602.2774-NODE-2774-length-26425-cov-7.064960_pt1 | contig 26425 bp, 17 predicted proteins | sample MGYA00512165_ERZ761602 | MGnify/ENA primary metagenome ERZ761602 (study PRJEB28899, sample SAMN02445085) | bioreactor sludge metagenome | biome: EBPR sludge; isolation source: Thorneside wastewater treatment plant | place: Australia: Brisbane, Thorneside...
CCAGTTTCTCGGCGCGCTCCAGATCGTCCTGGCCGCCGATCTCGTTGAAGGGCAGCGAGACGACGTGCTCGTAGCTGGTGACGCCGGTGGGCAGGATCTCGGGGATGACGGTGTCGGCGATGACCGGGAAGCCGAAGTTGATGGCGCCGGCGGCGGTGGCGTACTTGAGGTCGTCCACCTCGCCCAGCGCCAGCACGAAGGCGAAGACGCGGTTCTTGTTGTAGAGCAGGATGTCGCGCGCCTGGCCGCCCTTCATGCCGCCGAAGGTCAGGGCGGAGCGGGCCGCGAAGCCCAGGGCGTAGATGGCGCTGATCGTGTCGGTGCCGAAGGGCACGGTGTAGGTGTCGTAGCCCAGCTCCACGCCTTCTTCCTGAAGCTGGTGGATGATGCTGCGGCCGTTGACGTTGCCGGACAGGAAGGTGAGGATGTTGCGGCGCTGCAGCTCGCGCACGATCTTGACGGCGACCTCGTTCGATTTAGCGCAGCCGACGATGGCCGCGAAGCCGGGCATGCGGCCGTCCACCAGCTGGATGCCCCAGGTGCGCAGTTGGATGTCGTCGATGGGGCCGTTCAGGTGGCCGTTATGGCCGTTGCCCGTGCCCGCCTCCGGGCTGGTGAACGCGCCGGAGGCGGTGCCGCCGGCCAGCTTGAAGCCGGAGAGCGGCTCCGGCTGCAGGTTATAGGCAAAGCGCACGGCCTCGATGGCCTCCTCGGCCAGCAGGGTGGCCATGCCGGCGTCCAGCGTCTCGCCCAGGTAGGGCGTCCAGCGCCGGTCCGGCGGCACCGGGTGCAGCAGGCGTTTGGCCGTGGCCAGCACCTGGGTCAGGTCGCCCAGTTTTTCCACGGTCTGGCCGGTCATGCCCAGGATCAGCGGCAGGTGGTAAGCGGTGTTGGGGAAAGCCACGGGCGTGTCCGGGCCTTTTTCCGTCAGGGCCTGGCCGAGCATGCCCTCGAACTCATTGACGATGCGGTTGGCGCCGCGCAGGGCGCGGGTGGCGATATAGCGTGACATGGTGGTGATCCTCCGGCGGGCGGCTACGCCTGGGCGGCTCCGTACAGGGCTTCGGAACGCGCGTCCAGCGGCAGCTCTTCCAGCTGCTGCATGCGCCGGTCGCCGCTCTTGCCGAAGCGGGCTGGCTCATAGGCCGGCAAGCCGAGGGCGGCGCGCTTCTTATCGATGTGCGCCAGCGACTCGCGCAGCATGCCCTCGTCGTCCTTGACGAAGACCAGGCGGCCGCCCAACTCCTTCTCCCAGACCTGGTCCATGATGCGGACGACATCGTCGCTGTAATCCACGGGCGAGTCCAGGCCGAAGATCACGGCCGCGCCGGAGGCGGCGGCGTAAGCGCCAATGGCCAGGGCCTTCTCGCTCATCCATTCCGGCGCCAGGCCGACGGCCGGGATATCGGCGACATCGTCGCCCAGGCCGCCCTCCTGCGCCATCTGGGTCAGCACGGTCAGCACGCGCGTGTTGTCCACGCACGAGCCCATGTGCAGGACCGGCGGCATGCCGGTGGCCTCGCACACCTCGCGCAGGCCGGGGCCGGCGTATTGCATGGCGGCCTCGCCCGTCACCAGGCCCATCTTGCCGGACGCCAGCGCGCCGCAGCCGGTCTGCACCACCAGCACGTCGTTCTTGAGGAACTCCTGCACCAGCCAGGTGTGGCTCTTGTCCTGGGTGACGCGCGGGTTGTTGCAGCCGACATCGGCCACCACGCCGCGGATGCGGCCGGAGATGATGGCGTCGTTGAGCGGCCGGAAGGAGGCCCGGTACGAGCCGCCCAGCATGTAATTGATGTACTCGTGCGAAAAGCCCGGGATGATGTCGGCCGTGTCGTCCGGGATGACCACCTGGCCGCGGTTCGGGTAGTTGTCGCAGGCGGTGCGCACGATCTGGCGGGCGATATCCAGGGCGTGGTGCTCATCAAACTCGATGTGCAGGCCGCCGTCGATCTTGACCTTGGGCGAGGTGGTGATGACCTTGGTGTGGAACTTGTCGGCCAGGTTGGGCAGGGCCTGCATGATGCACTGCACGTCCACGACCATGGCCTCGACCGCGCCGGTGACCAGGGCCAGTTCCTGGTTGAGGAAGTTGCCGGCCGAGGGCACGCCCTGGCGCAGCAGGATCTCGTTGGACGTGCAGCAGATGCCGGCCAGGTTGATGCCGGCCGCGCCCTTGCTCTGGGCGTATTCGATCAGCTCCGGCTCGCTGGCGGCGGCCACGATCATCTCAGACAGGGTCGGTTCGTGGCCGTGCAGGACGATATTGACCTCGTCGTCCTTGAGCACGCCCAGGTTCACCTGGCCGACCTTGGGCGACGGCGTCCCGAAGAGCACGTCGGACAGGTCGGTGGCGATCATCGAGCCGCCCCAGCCGTCGGCCAGGGCGCAGCGCAGGGCGCCCTTGAGGATGTGCTCGGCGTCCTGGTCGTCGCCCATGTGGGTGCGGTGCAAGACGTCCACCACCTCGCGGTCGATGCCGCGCGGCACCACCCCGTAACGCTTCCAGGCCTCCTGGCGCTTCTTGGGCGCGCGTTTGACGAAGGCCAGTTCGCCCTTCTGCTGGCCGAATTCGGCGATGGCTTTAAGGGCCACTTCCTTGGCCAGCTGGGCCGTGGTCTTGTTCTCCGGCGCGATGCCGTAGTGGGCGGCCACCGCGCGCAGCTTGATGGAGTCGCGGATCTGGTAGCCTTGGGCCTCGCCCTCGGCCGCCGCCAGCAGCGTGAAGGCCACGTCGCGGCCGTGGTCGGAGTGGGCGGCCGCGCCGGCGGCGATGGCGCGCGCCATGTTGCGGGCGGCGATGGTGGAGACCGTCGCGCCGCAGACGCCGACCTGGCCGTCCTTGGTGATGCGGCACGGCCCCATGAAGCAGTTCTTGCAGCAGATGCCGGATTGCCCGGAGCCGATGGGGCAGGCGGCCAGAGCCTCTGCCCGGGCAAAGGCCGTGTCCAGGCCGAGTTGGTCGGCACGGATCAGCAGCTGCTGGGAGGCGTGGTCAATGGAGCGTTCTTCGGCGGTGCGTTTCTTGGCCATGAGTCAGGATCTCCTAAATGAGGGCGCAAGACGACGGACACATGACGGCGGCCCGGCGCGACGCCGCGCCTTCAGCCGCGGTCGGCGGGATGTTCGTCACCAGGATGGCGGACGGAGAACCCTGGGCAGGGGCCAAGCGGCGACCAGGCCGGGACTTTCTCCACAAATTGCTCAAAGGCACCCGGCGCCAGGGCGAACTCGGTCAGCTCGCCGTGGCGGGAGGCTACGGGCGGCACGCTGACGGGGTCGTCGGTGTACCCGCGCTCGGCCAGGGCCAGTTTGATCTGGGCGGGCGCAACCTGGGCGGGGTCGTAATCTAAGACCACTTTCTGCCAGGCGGCGCTGGCGAAGACCGGCCGGACACCGGGCAGGCCCGCCAACAGGCTGCGAACCTCAACCACGTGATGGTCGCCGTACATCGTCGGCAGTTCGAGCGTCAGACGTTCCATTGAAAAAGCCCTCCTCGAAAACGAGATCACTCACCGGCCGCCCGGCCGGGCCGCCCGGCTATTGCGGGTCGACGCGCCCGTGCGGGCGGATATAGTTGACCTCCACCTGCTCGGCGATCTCGGCCTTGACGGCCTGCCGGACCAGGTGGCCAGAGACGTGCATGAGCGTGTCCTGGTAATCGGCGTCCTGGTTCATGCTGGCCAGGCAGGGATAATGGTGGTGGCGCAGGCCGGCCGTGTGCTCGGCCTCGTCTACGGGGCAGCCGGCCAACCCGGCGGCCACATGCCGGCCGCAGCCGCAAGCCGAGTCGCGGAGCACGGTGATCTGGTCGAGGCGCCGTTCGGCGTCGACCGTGATCTGAAAGGCGGGCTGGCCGAAGACGCGCGCGAACGCCGCCACGAGCGGCTGCTCATAACGCACGACGATGGGCGGCTGGTTGTAGGTGGTTTCAGTTAAAGAACAGAAGGGCTTGGGGAAGACGGCGGCCACGCCCAGGTCCGCCAGCCAGCCGCGCAGTTGATTGGCCAGGCCGGGCGGCAGGGATTCGTTGCGGTCGATGGGGGCGATGACGGCCCGGGCGCCGGACCGCTGCGCGATATCGGGGATGAGCGCGGCCACGCCGGGCGTGTCGCCCAGGGCCAGCACGAGATCAACTTGGGGGAAAACGGCCGGGAGATAATCGTCCGGATCGTCCACAATCTGGGGCAGGACCTTGGGGGCCGCCCAGCGGTGGACCGTCCAATTGGACGGGCAATGGCGACTTATATTGTCCGCGATTCGTTCTCCCCACTGTGCCTGGGTGACGGCCAGCACGCGCAAATTGGAATTGTCAGGGATGGATGAGACTGCTGCCACGCAGCCCTCCGATCACGAAACGGGACGAGAAAGGTCGTTTTAGGGTTAAGAATAGGAGCGCGGCAACCATGCGCCTAGTGGGGGAAATCATGTATCTCGCGTGACAAAGTCTGAATCGCGGCGAGGCCAGAGCGGCCGAGTCCCAGGCTGGGCTGGGCTTTGTTTGGGAACCGGTTCCAGTCTCTACAGGGCGCCGGCCTTCCTGGCGGTCTTCGCGCTGGGCGCCGATATAATGAAAGCTGTCAGGCCAGATGAGTTGGGCTGACCGGTGCGGAGGTGTGGATGTGGAGTTGGCTAAGCCGCGCCCTGGCGGCGCCGCGCTTTGAGGATGAAGGTGAGGCGCGCGTCGCCGAGCTGCTCAACGTGATCAACCTCTTCTTCATCGCGCTGGCGTTCGGTTACAGCGTGCTCGCGCCGGTGCTCTCGTCCCCGGCGTTCGTCAGCCTCGCCTTCACCCTCGCGATCCTGGTCAGTTTGATCCTCACGCGCGCGCTGCTGTTGCGCCGGCGGGTGCGCCAAGCCAGTTTGCTCCTCGTCGCCGCGCTGTGGGCGATCATCACGCTGTACACGTTCCTGGGCGGCGGCGTGCGTGCGCCGGGCTTCACGTCCCTGGTCATCATCATCCTGGTGGCCGGCCTGCTGCTGGACAGCCGCGCCAGCCTGGTGGTGGCGGGGCTGAGCCTCCTGGCCGGCCTGGCCGCGCTGCTGCTGGAGGGCGCCGGCTATTTGCCCGCGCCCATCATCACGCTGACGCCGTTCGCGGAGTGGTTCCTGCAAGCGGTCAATTTCATCGCCATCGCCGCAGTCTTCTATCTGGCCATCCGCAGCCAGACCGAGGCTCTGGCGCGGGCCCGGCGCGCCCTGGCCGAACGGCTGCAGGCCGAGGCCGAGCTGCGCGCCAGCGAGGAACGATTCCGGCGTGTGATCGAGGCCTCGCCCATGGGCGTCCACCTGTACTCGGTGGATCCCCAGGGCCAGCTGATCTTCCGGCTGGCCAATCCGGCCGCTGACCGCATCCTGAATGTTGACAACACGGTCTTTGTCGGCCAGACGATCGAAGCGGCGTTTCCGCCGCTGCAGGCCACCGAGATCCCGGCCCGCTACCGCCAGGTGGCGGTTGCGGGCGGGGTCTGGCACACGGAACAGGTCAACTATCAGGATGATCGGATTGTGGGCGCCTTCGACGTCTACGCCTTTCAGACGAAGCCGGGCGAGATGGTGGCGCTGTTTCTGGATGTGACCGAACGGCGCGCGGCCGAAGCGCGGCTGCGCCTCTCCGACGCCACGTATCGCGGCATCCTGGACAGTGTGACCGAGGCCATCTACATCCAGGACGGCCAGGGCCACTTCCTGGACGTCAACCGGGCCGCCGAGACGATGTACGGCTATCCCCGCGCCGACTTCCTGGGCCAGGACCCGGACTTCCTGTCCGCGCCGGGACGCAATGACCTGGCGGCGACGGCGACCGCCGTCCAGCGCGCCCTGGCCGGTGAGCCGCAGCATTTGGAGTTCTGGGGCCGCGCGCGCGACGGGCGCGTCTTTCCGAAAGATGTGAGCCTGACGCCCGGCGTTTACTTCGGGCAGACAGCTGTGATCGCCGTGGCCCGCGACGTCACCGAGCGCAAGCAGGCGGAGGCCGCGCTGCGCGACAACGAAGCCCGCACGCGCGTCCTGGCCGAGGCCGCCCAGCGGCAGGCGCGCGAGCTGGCCCTGCTGGACAGTGTCCGCAACGCCATCGCCAAGGCGCTGGACCTGCCGGCCCTGTTCCGCACCGTCGTCGAAGCCACGGCTGAGAGCCTGGGCTATAGCCAGGTGAGTCTGTATTGGCGCGACGGCGACTGCCTGCGCCTGCAGCACCAGGTCGGCTACCCGGGGCTGGTCGAGTGCATCCCCGTGACCGAGGGCGTCACCGGCCGGGTGGCGCGCACCGGCCAGCCGGTCTGGCTGAGCGACGTGCGCGCCGACCCGGACTACCTCGATCTGCTCACCGGGATCGGTTCGGAAGTGTGCGTGCCCCTGTTAGACCGGGACCAGGTGGCGGGCATTTTGAACGTGGAGAGCCTGGCCCCGGCGGCGTTGACCGAGGCCGACCTGAACCTGATGACGGCGTTGAGCCGGCAGATTGGCGTGGCCATCGAACGGGCGCGGCTGTACACCGAAGTGCGCGCCAGCGAGCAGCGCTTCCGCGCCTTGCTGGAGAACAGCGCCGACATCATCTCCGTCATCGACTCGGCCGGCACAGTCCTCTACGCCAGCCCGTCCAGCAGCCGCGTCCTGGGCTACGCGCTGGAGGACCAGCTGGGCACGAACGTGCTGGACGATATCCACCCGGATGACCGGGCGCTGACGGAGGCGATCCTGGGCGAAGTCAGCGCGCAGGCCGGGGACAGCACCCAGCATGCCTTCCGCTTCCGCCATCAGGACGGCTCGTGGCGCTGGCTGGAGGCCACCGCCACGAACCTGCTGGCCGAGCCGAGCGTGCGCGGCATCGTCATCAACTACCGCGACATCACCGAACGGCGCCAGGCCGAAGCGGCGCTGCGCGAGAGCGAGCGCCTGTACCGCGACCTGTTCGGCAACGCCCCGGCTGGGCTGGCGCTCACCAGCCTGGACGGCTACCTGTTCGCCTTCAACGACGAGTTCTGCCGGCCCGGCGGCTATGAGCGGGATGCCATGCACAGCCTCGGCCATATCGGCCGGCTCTATGCGGATCCGGAGCAGGGCGCGGCCCTGCTGGCGCAGGCCCGGCGGCAGGGCGCGGTCAAGCAGGTGGAGGTCTGTCTCCGGGACCGGGCCGGCGGCGACTACGACGCGCTGCTCAGCCTGACGCCGGTGCAGATCGATGGACAGCCGTGCTGGCAGGTGATGGTGCAGGACATCACCGAGCGCAAGCGCGCCGACGAGACGCTGCGCCGCTCGCTGGCGGAACTGGAGACGCTGCAGCGCATCACCCAGAGCCTGCTGTCGCTGGAGGCGCTCACGCAGAGCATGGAGATCGTCGCCCAGGGCCTGGTCTTGTCGCAGGGCTATGACTTCGTCCTGGTTTCGCGTTACTTCGAGGCTGAGGCCGTCTTCCGCGGGGTGGCGCTCTACCCGCCGCCTACGCCGGAGCTGGTGGCGCAGGCGCTGGCGGCCATCGGCCTGACCGGACAGAGCGACGCCATCAGCGATCTGCGGCTGCCGTACGCGCTGGGCTCCAACCCGATGGTGGACCGCGTTTTGGACGGCGAGGTAGGGCTGAGCAAGACAGCGGCGGATTTCCTGGAACCCTGGGTCCCGCGGCCGGTGGCGGAGGCCCTGGACGCGCTCTCCGGTCTGCGGACCTACATCAATCTGCCGCTGCGCGTCAAGGGCCGCACCGTCGGCACGATCCTGGCCGGCACGCGCCAGCCGGTGGTGGTGCCGGGGCAGCTGGAGGCGCTGAGCCGCGTGGCGGATCAGGCCGCCCTGGCCAGCGAGCGGGAGCGGCTGTACGAGGCCGAGCGGGAGCGCGCCGCCGAACTGGCCGACGCCAACCAACAGCTGCGGCGCAGTGAAGAGCGCTACGCCCTGGCCGCCCGCGCCGCCAACGACGGCCTGTGGGACGCGGACTTGCGCACAGCCACGGCCTACTACTCGCCGCGCTGGAAGGCGATGTTCGGCTACGCCGACGACGAGATCGGCCAGCACCTGGACGACTGGTTCGCGCGTATCCACCCGGAGGATCTGGATCAGGTGCGCGCGCGGCTGGCGGCGCATCTGGACGGGACCACCCCGCACTTTGAGAGCGAACACCGCATCCGGCACCGCGACGGCAGCTATCGCTGGGTGCTCAGCCGCGGCCTGGCCGTGCGGGACGCCGCCGGTTTTCCCCAGCGCCTGGCCGGGTCGGTCACCGAGATCACCGAGCGCAAGCGCGCCGAGGCCCAGCTGCTGCACGACGCCTTCCACGACGCCCTGACCGGGCTGCCCAACCGGGCGCTGTTCAACGATCGCTTGGAGCAAGCCGTCAAGCACGCCCGCCGGCGCGAGGGCTACACCTTCGCCGTGCTCTACCTGGACGTCGACCGCTTCAAGGTGGTCAACGACAGCCTCGGCCACACCATCGGCGACCAGCTGCTGGTGGCGATCGCCCAGCGCCTGGGCAAGGGGCTGCGCGTCACGGACACGTTCGCGCGCCTGGGCGGTGACGAGTTCGTCATCCTGCTGGACGACGTCCGCAGCCACGACGAGGTCCTGACGATCGCGAATCGCATCCAGGAGCAGTTGGCCGAGCCGTTCGACCTGGGCGGGCTGGAAATGGTCTCCTCGGCCAGCCTCGGCATTGTCCTGAGCGAGGCGACCTATGACGGCGCCGACGATCTGCTGCGCGACGCCGACATCGCCATGTACCGGGCCAAGGCGCTGGGGCGCGCGCGGCACGTGGTCTTCACCCCGGCCATGCGCGCCGACGCGCTGGCGCGTCTGCGCCTGGAGGCCGAGCTCCGGCGCGCCCTGGAGCGCGGCGAATTCCTGGTCTACTACCAGCCGATCGTGCGCCTGCGCGACGAGCGGCTGATCGGCTTTGAGGCGCTGGTGCGCTGGCAGCACCCGGAGCGCGGCCTGCTGCCGCCCGGCGCTTTCGTGCCGGTGGCCGAGGACAGCGGCCTGATCATCCCGCTCGACCGGTGGGTGATGCAGACGGCCTGCCGCCAGCTGCGGCTCTGGCAGGCCGGCTTCCCGTCCGAGCCGCCGCTCAGCCTCAACGTCAACGTGTCCGGCCGGCACTTTACGCGGCCTGACCTGGTTGGGGAGATCGAGGCCGCTCTGCTGGCCAGCGGCCTGCCGCCAGCCAGCCTGCGCCTGGAGATCACCGAAAGCGTGATCATGGAGAACATCGGCCTGGCGACGGTGATCCTCAACCAGCTGCATGGGCTGGGGATCCAGATCGAGATCGACGACTTCGGCACGGGCTACTCGTCGCTCGGTTATCTCGTCCAGCTGCCGGTGGATACGCTGAAGATCGACCGCAGCTTCGTCAGCCGGATGGCGCCGGAGGGCGGCCAGTCTGAGATCGTCAACACGATCCTGACGCTGGCCCAGAATCTGCGGATGATGGCCATCGCCGAGGGGATCGAGACGCCCGCCCAGCGCGACCGGCTGCTGGCGCTGGGCTGCGAGTACGGCCAGGGCTACCTGATTGCACCGCCGCTGCCGGAGGCGCGCGCCGCCGAGTGGCTGACCGCGAACCGGGGCGCGGCCGCGGCCCCCTCACCAAAGGAGTGATATGAGCGACACGCTTGGCTTCATCGGTCTGGGCATCATGGGGCGCGGCATGGTCCGCAATCTGCTGCAGGCCGGCTTCCCGGTGCGGGTGTGGAACCGCACCGCGGCGCGCATGGCCGAACTGGCCGGGGACGGCGCTGTGCCGGCGCGCAGCCCAGCCGAGCTGGCCGCCCAGTCTGACTTGATCCTCACGTGCGTCAGCGACACGCCCGACGTGGAGGCCGTGCTGCTGGGCGAGCACGGCGTCATCCACGGGGCGCAGCCGGGCGCCCTGGTGATCGACCTGAGCACCATCAGCCCGCACGCCACGCGCCAGATCGCGGCCCGGCTGGCGGAGAAAGGCGTGGCCATGCTGGACGCGCCGGTCAGCGGCGGCAGCGAGGGCGCGGCCAAGGGCACGCTCGCCATCATGGTGGGTGGGCGCGCCGAGGACCTGGCCCGCGCCCGGCCGGCCCTGGCGGCCATGGGCAAGACCATCACCCACGTCGGCGCTCACGGCGCCGGGCAGATGGTGAAGCTGGTCAACCAGATCCTGGTGGTGGTGAACATGCTGGCGGTGGGCGAGGCCCTGCTCTTTGCGCAGGCCGGCGGATTGGACCTGCAGAAAACCTTGGACGCGGTGAAAAACGGCGCCGCCGGGAGTTGGATGCTGAGCAACCGCGGGCCGCAGGTGATCGCCCGGGACTGGCGCCCCGGCTTCATGATCGACCTGCAGGAGAAAGACCTGCGCCTGGTGCTGCAGGCTGCCGACCAACTCGGCGTGCCATTGCCGGCCACCAGCCAGGTCTTCCAGTATTATCGGGCGTTGCAGGCGGCCGGCCTGGGCGCCGAGGGCAACCACGCGCTGGTGAAGGCGCTGGAGCGACTGGCCGGCTTCGAGATCGGCGGCGCTCAGCCGAGCTGATCTTCGGTGACCCAGTAGCCGTGTCCGCTGGTGTAGACGACGTACTCCAGCACCGGCCGCTCCGAGTCCGCGTCCAGCAGCCGAATATCGCGGATCTCGCCCCAGCGCCGGCGGCCCTTCCAGAGAAAGAGCACGCGTTCGCGCAGGCGGTGGCGCGGCCGAGGGAAGGTGGCCGGGTCCAGACCGGGCGGCCAGTCTACGCGCGCGCCTGTGGCGGGGTCAATCGGCTCCCACTCGCCGTGCTCGCTCCAGTTGGGCACCGGCTGATCCGGCGCGCTCGTTTCCGCCATCGTTGCCTCACCCGGTGAGCGCGACCGCGCCGTCGGCGGTCGGCAGGGTAAAGAAGAAGGTGGCGCCCTGGCCGGGTTCACTCTCGGCCCAGATGCGGCCGCCATGCGCCTCCACCACCAGCCGGCAGAACGCCAAACCCAGACCGGTGCCGCCCGGGCGGCCGGTGGCGAACTTCTGAAACAGGCGCCCCTTGAGGTCGGGCGCGAGGCCCGGGCCGGTGTCGGTGACGGCCACGCAGACGTGCCCGGCCGCGGCCTCCGCCCGCACCGTCACCGCGCCGCCCTCCGGCGTGACCGAGGGGGCATTCCCCACCAAGTTCTGCAGCACGCGCTCCAGCAGGGCCGGGTCGGCCGCGACCGCCGGCAGCTCCGCCGGCAGGGCATTCACCAGGCGCAGCGCGCGCAGCTCGGCCAGCGGCGCCTGGCGCTGCAGCGCGTCGGCGACCAGCGGCGCCAGGGCCAGGTCCTGGCGCCGCAGCGGCAGCTGCCCGCTCTCCAGCCGGCTGACATCCAGGATGGCGTTGACGAGCTTGAGCATCCGCTGCGTGCTGGCCTGCGCCGTCGCCAGCATGTCGCGCTGCCCGGCGCTGAGCGCGCCCTGCTCATCAGTCTGCAGCAAATCCAGCGAGAGGTCGAGGTTGTTGAGCGGGTTGCGCAGGTCATGCACCATCATGCGCGTCAGGTCGGTGCGCAGGTGCTCGGCCTGACGCGTCTCGGTGATATCGCGGGCGACGATCAGGCGGCCCATCAGGCTGCCGCCGACGCGGACGGGCGAGTTGGACCAGAGCACGCTGTAGGGCGGGATCTCGGCCTCACCGGCGCCGGGGGTGCCGTCGCCGGCCCGGTCGCGCCGTACTTCGTACAGGATGGCGCGCACGGCCTGCGGCGCGCGCCGGCGCAGCAGCCGCGCGGCGTCCAGCAGCGAGCGCGCGATCCAGTCTTCCGGCTGGCCGGGCAGGCCCAGCAGCCGCAGTGCGGCGGCGTTGATCACCAGGATGGTCCGGTCTGGCGCGATCAGGATGATGCCGTCCTGGCTCGCTTTGATAAGGGCCTCCAGGCGGCCGCGCTCGCCGGCTTCGGCCTGAAACAGGCGGGCGTTCTCCAGCGCCAGCCCCACGGCATCGGCCAGGGACTCGGCCAACTCGGCGTCGTCGGCGTTGAAGGCCGCCGGCTGGTCACTCTCGACGTTGAGGACGCCCAGACAGCGCCCGGCGTTCTGGATGGGCGTGGCCAGCTCGCTGCGCGTGGCCGGCTGGCCGGCCAGGTAAGCTGCGTCCGCGGCGACGTCGGCCACCCGCTGCGTCTGCCGCTGGGTCAGCGCGCGGCCGATGACGCCCTCCCCAAGCGGCCGGCCGACCCCGCGCGTCAGGGCCAGCGCCCCGGCCGCGGCCTGGATGCGCCAGCCGCGCCCGTCATCGGTGAGCAAGGCGATGGCGACGTTGGGCCAGCCGGTGTAACGGACGATGGCGTCCGCCGCCGCCTGGGCCACGGCTTCTCCAGTCACCTGGCCCTCCAGCGCACGCAGGACCCCGTACAGCGTCGCCTGGCGTTCGGCCATGCGCTGTTGCGCGTCGAACATCGCGGCGTTGCGCAGGGCCAGCGCGATCTGGTCGCCGGCAGCCTGCAGCAGGCGGGTGTGCTCGTCGGTGAAGTAGCCCGGCCGCGAATGGATCAGCGTCAGGATGCCCAGCAATTCGCCGCCGCTCTGGATCGGCACGCACAGCACCGAGCGCGTGTCCGGGGCCTGGTCGTCGAAGGCCAGCCAGCGCTGGTCCTGGAGTGTGTCCAGGACGCGCGCCGGCCGCCGGTGCTGGCTGACCCAGCCCGCCAGGCCCGTGTCCATGACCTTGTGCACCAGGCTGGGGCGGTGCTGCGCTTCGCCGCGGCCGCCCACCAGCAGGTTGGTGGTCACGCGGCCGGAAGCGTCCAGCAGGAACAGGCTGCCGCGCTCGGCCCCGGTGAGGGCGTTGGTCACCTGGAGCGTGTTGCGCAGGGTGGCCGTCAGCGTCGGGCGCGCGGCCGTGGCCCGGGCGACTTGCACCAGGTTCTCAAACAGTTCCTTCTGCGCGCGCAGCTCGGCCTCGGCGCGCTTGTCCTCGGTGATGTCATGCAGGACCAGCAGCCGGCCTAACAAGCCGCCGGCGCCGTCACGCAACGACGACCGGCGCGCCTCGAAGTGGCGCGGCCTCTCGCCGTCCGGCAGCAGCACCTGGCTCGTCCCGTCGCCGTCCGGCAGTTGATCGCCCAGATCTGGCAGGGCCGCCCGCACGGTCTGCCCGATGGCTGTGGGCGCCCGCGCCCCCAACAGCCGGCGGGCGGCCGGGTTCAGGTCCACGATGGCATTGTGCGCATCCAGCACCAGCACGGCGTCGGCGATGTTTTCAAAGAAGGCCGTGCGCGCGAACGGAGCCAGCTCCAGCAGGTGGCCCCGGAACAGCGCCCAGGCCACCACGAGACCGGACAGCGCAAAGGCCGTGGGGGTGAGGTCGATGGGGAAAGGGTTGCGGCCCAACAGCAGGAGCAGATTCGGGATCAGCGGCAGGCTGGCGCCAACCAGCAGCGTCGCCGCCTGCCGGCGATAGGCCGGGGTGGCCGCGCGTGAGGTGAGCACCAGCACGCCGCCGCCGGCCAGGATCAGGCCGTAGCCGTAGACGACGCTCACCCAGTACCATGCTTCTGGCGTCACCTTCAAGGTCCAGAGAGACCCTACTGCCACCAGTCTTTCGGCGCTCCACATCCAGTCATGCCACGGGTAAGACAGCGCCAGCACGAGGGTAAGGGCGGGGACCACGCTGAGGGCGGCGAGGCGCGGAAGCGTGAGCCAGGCGGCGTGGCCGGCATACGCCAGGGTGAAAGCCAGCCAGCCCACCGGGATGACGAGAGCGCCCAGGTACTGAGCGCTGTACCAGAAAGTCATGGCCGCCAGGTCTGGGCCGACTACCAGGATCATGTTGGCGGCCGCCGACCAGACCGCCATGGCCAGGAGCATGATGGCCAGGAAGCGGGCCGCCGGCCGGCCGCGTTGCCGCCAGGCGTAGACGGCCAGGGCCAGCGTGATGGCGGGCGTGATGAAGAGGAGCGTCATGACGGGTGACCCGCTCGTGGGCGCCGGTCCCAAGAGCGGGGTGATGGCGGCCTCACGGGCCGCGCACGGCGGCTTCCAACGCGCCGAGCTGGGCGTCCTTCAGACCAGTATAACTGCGCAGGGATTGCCGGCCAGCCAGCAGGTGCGGCAGGTCGGTGGCCAGACGATGCTTGAGCCAGGCGTCGAGCCGGAAGGCGCGCAGATAGGTCCGGACGGTCTCAGCGCGCCGGTCGCGCGGCGCCACCAGGCGCGCGCCGGGCCCGGCCGCCACCGTCACCGCCAGCGTGTCGGCCGGCGTCAGCGCCACCGGGTCCAGCGTCAGCGTCTCCTGCTCGGCGTCATAGCGGTGGCCGACAGTTTGGAGCGTGCCGTTCACGCGGACCTCCAGCCGCGCCGGCTGCGCGATCCCGCGCACGCTCACGTGCCAGGCGCGCCGGGCCGGCACCACAGCCGCGTCACCCTGGACGGGCGCGATGGTGAATTGCAGCGTGTCCGGCTGCCAGGCCAGGCGCAGCTCCGTCTGGGCGGCGTGGCCGCGTTGGTAATCCGTGGTCACGCCATCGTCTTCGTAAAGCGCGAAGGCGTTGTCGGCCCCGGGGAAGACGATGACGGTCAGCGCCTCCGGGTTGGCCGGGCCGGCCGGCTGGGTGGCCAGCGGCACAATCGCGCCGGCGCGGGCGAAGACCGGCACCGCGTCCAGATCGCCGTAGACGGTGTGCCAGCCGCCGGGGTAGGGCTGGCCGGTGAAGAAATGGAACCAGTCGCCGTCCGGCAGCCAGACGGCCTGGCGGCTCAGCCGCGTGTCGGCGTCCCTGGGCGTCAGGAACGGCGCCGCGATCAGCTCGCTGCCGAACCAGTATTGCTGCGGGCAGTTGTACGCGTCGGCCTCGGCGGGGTGCGAGTAGTAAAGCGGCTGGATCAGCGGCTGGGCGTGGGCGTGGTCACGCCAGGCCATCGTGTACAGGTAAGGGATCAACTGGTGGCGCAGGCGCAGCGCGTCGGCGGCGTGGCGCGCCGCGGCGGGGCCGCGCCCCCACGGCCGGCGCTCGTGGAAGTCGGTCTTGGTGGAGTGCAGGCGCAGGATCGGGCTGAAGACGCCGTACTGCACCCAGCGCGTGTAGAGCTCGTCGTCCTCCACGCCGCCCATGTGCCCGCCGATGTCGTGGCTCCACCAGCCGTAGCCGACGTTGCTGGCGGTGGCCGTGAAGCCGGGCTGGAAAGCGAGCGACTCCCAGGCCACGATCGTGTCGCCGGAGAAGCCGATGGGGTAGCGGTGGTTGCCCAGCCCGCCCCAGCGCGAAAAGATAAACGGACGCTTGCGGCCGTCGCGGGCCAGGTCCAGGAAATGCAGGTGATTGAGCCACCAGAGCGGGTCCAGGCCGGGCAGGCGCGTCTGCTGGCCCTGCTGCCAGTCGATCCACCAGAAGTCCACGCCTTCGGCTTCGCGCGGATGGTGCAGGAGTTCGAAATAGGCGCGCGCGAAGACCGGGTCGGCCAAATCGAACGGGATCGGGTCGCCGGCGGCCGGGTCCCGGCCGAGCGCCGCCGCCATGGCCGCGTACTGGGCCTCGTGCGGGTGGATGCCTTCGGCCGGGTGCAGGTTGAGGGCCGTCCGCAGGCCGCGCGCGTGCAGCCACTCGATGAAGCCGCGCGGGTCCGGGAAGAGGTCGTGGTTCCAGGTGTAGCCGGTCCAGCCGCTGGAGTCGTTGCCAGTGCGCGTGAGGTGCCAGTCCATGTCTACGATGCAGACCGCCAGCGGCACCTGCTGCTCGGCGAACTCGTCCACCAGCGCGCGTAGTTCGTCAGCCGAGTAGGCCCAGTAGCGGCTCCACCAGTTGCCGAGCGCCCAGCGCGGCAGGAGGCCCGGCCGGCCGGCCACGGCGTGGAAATCGCGCAGCGCGGCCCGGTAAGCGTGGCCGTGGCCGAAGAAGTACAGGTCCTGGGTGCCCGGCGCGCGCGGCGTCAGCCAGCCCTGCGCGTCGAAGACGAGGCTGCGCGCGTCGTCGACCACGGCCCAGCCGCTGCGCGCCAGCAGGCCGGGTTCCAGGTGGACGCCGCCGCTGGCGCCGTCCAGCGTGCGCGCCGTGCCCATCAGGTTCTCGCTCTTCCACAACGGGTCGCCGTACTTCCAGGCGCGGCTGGTGGCCTTGACGTGGACGTTGAGCGTGCGCGGCGAGAAGCCCTTGTCTGAGATCCGGTAGCGCAGCAGCAGATGCTCGGTCTCCAGCTCCAGGTTGTCGCCGTTGAACGTCAGGCTGAATTTGGGCACGGGCTGCTGGCGGTGCCAGACGACCTGGCTGGGCCGGTCTTCAAAGCGCTCGGCCGGGTCGTACTCCAGGCGCAGCAGGCGCGAGGTGAGCACCGTAAAGCGGACGCGCGGCGCGCGCACGATAGCGGCCGGGTCGGCGGCGGGCTGGGCGGGGAATTGGAAATGGGCCAGGGACATGCAACGCCTCCACTGGGCGACCTGTCTGGTGGGCGGGATTGTACCCGCTTCCGGGCCGCGCGCCTAAACAATGCGATAATGGCGCCCGTGTTCAAGGAGGCGCTCTTGGATGTCCGCCCCCGTCTGCTCCTGGCCGGCCTGGCCGTGGTGGTGTTGGCCGGCTGGCCGCCGAGCCGCATCAGCCCGGCCCAAGCAACGCTCTACTGGCTGTATCTGCCCGTGGCCGCGCGGCCGGCGGGGTGCGCGCCCAGCGCCCAGGAACAACGGATCGCCGACCTCATGCGCGCGCATCCGGACCAGCAGCGCCCGGCGCTGACGTGCGATCCCATCCTGGAGCAGGTGGCTCGGGCGCGCGCCCAAGATATGGCCGACCGCGCTTACTTCAGCCACACCAACCCAGACGGCCTCGGCCCGAACACGCTGGTCCGGCAGGCCGGCTACCCGCTGCCCGGCTGGTACAGCACCGCGCTGGACGGCAACAACATTGAATCGATCGCGGCCGGCCCGTCCACGGCGGACGCCGCCTGGAATCTGTGGCTGGGCTCGCCGGGCCACAGCACGCACCTGCTCGGCCTGGACCCGTTCTGGGCCGAGCAGATCGAGTACGGCATTGGCTTCGTGGCCAAGCCGGGCAGCCCCTACACCTATTACTGGGCGGCCATCACGGCCAAACGCGAACCTTAAGGAGGGTCTTCTGATGCTTCGGCGTGTGCTCCCGCGCGTCCTGATCGGCCTCGTGGTCGTGGTTGGCGTCGTCCTCGGCGGGTTGTTCGCGGTGGCCCGGCCGGCCCCGGACCACCCGCACTTTGCCCAGTTCCAGCGCTACCCGCTGGTCATCGCCCATGCCGAGGACACCGGCACCGGCTTGTGGCCCGGCGACACCTTCGCCCACCTGGACGGCGCCGCGGACCTGGGCGTGGACGTGCTCGAGATGAACGTCCACATGACGCGCGATGGCGCCATCGTGCTGATCCATGATGACACCGTGGACCGGACCACGGACGGCACGGGGACAGTCTGGGAGCTGACGCTGGCCGAGGTCCAGGCGCTGGACGCCGCGTATCACTGGTCGCCCGATGACGGCGCCACCTTCCCGTATCGCGGCCAGGGGCTGACCATCCCGACGCTGGAGGCCGTGTTCGAGAAGTACCCGGACTACCCGATGATCGTCGAGATCAAGCAGACGACGCCGTCGCTGGCTCAGCCGCTGTGTGACCTGATCCGGCGTCACGGTCTGGAGCAGCGCGTGATCGTGCCGTCGTTCAGCGACCAGGCCATCCGTGAGTTCCGGCAGGCTTGCCCGGAAGTGGCCACGGCCGCGGCCCGGGATGAAGTGACGGCCTTCGTGCTGTTGAACTATGCCTTTCTGGCCGGCACGGTCTCGCCGGCCTACCAGGCCCTGCACGTGCCGGAGCGCAGCAGCGGCATCACCGTGGTCACGCCGGGCGCGGTGGCCGCCGCCCACCAGCGCGGCGTCCAGGTGCACGTCTGGACCGTCAACGACCCGGACGACATGCGCCGCTTCCTCGACATGGGCGTCGACGGCCTGATGACGGACCGGCCGGACCTGTTGCTGGAGTTGCTCGGCCGGCGCTAACGCAGGGCGCATTCTGAGCGGAGCGCAGCGCAGCCGAAGAACGCGCCCGGATGAGTCACAAAGCGACCAGGCCGCCCATTGGGCGGCCTGGTCAACTTGAGGAGGAGGTAAGTCGGATTCAGGGGACCCAGTTAGACAACACCGTGAGCGTGCGCTGCGCCTGGGTCGGGTCGTTGTTGGGCACATGGACGCGGAAGTTGTGGAAGCCGCCCATGTCGCCGTGCATCATGAACTTCATCGACAGCGTCGTAGACTGACCGGGCTGGAGGACCATCGCACCGATGGTCGCGGCCGGCGGTCAACACCCTTCCACGAGCTCGACGTACGGCCGCTCGCTGAAGCGCAGCGGCTGGTCGCCGACATTGGTCAGCTGAAACTCGGCCGTCACCCACTCGCCCAGGGGCACATCGCCAAAGTCCACGACCTCGCGGTCCACCTTGAGGCGCGGCGCGCCCTGGACCTCGAGCGGCGCGCCGGGGGCGGCGCCGCCGAGGTTCTGCCAGACCAGGAGCAGCGCGGCGCCCAGCACCAACACGCCCCCGGCGATGACGAGCAGCGGCCCGCCGTTTTTTGGTTTGAGTCTTGTTCTGCGTTGGCTCATCGGCAGATCCTCCGGTTACTCGACCGCGTACTCGAACTGAAACGTCCACAAATAGTCGCTCAACGCCCAGAGCTCGGCGTCGGTGAAGAGCGGGCCAAAGTAAGGCATGCCGGTGCCCATGCCGCCGCGCAGCAGTTTGCCGTGCAGGACGGCCGGCGGCGTGGCCAGCAGGCGCGCCGCGTCGGTGAAGTCGGTCGGCGCCTGGGTATGCGCGCCGAACTCGGCCTGGGCGTGATGATTGTTGGCGGCCAGCGCCGCGGCCTGGGGGCCGTTCCCGGCGCCGGTGGTCCCGTGACATTCGGCGCAGTTGTCGGCATACAGCTGGCGCGCCTCGGCCAGGCGTGCTGGCGTCGTCTGTTGCTGCCACAGCCAGGCCACGGCCTCCCAGACGGCCTGGTCGCTGTGGCCCTGGGTGGCCGGCGCCCGGCGCAGCGCCTGCCAGATCTGGGCCGGGCTGCTGGCGCGGTAGGCGGCCGTGGTCAGCGTGTCTGCGGGCAGGCTGGCCCCCAGGGCGGCGCCGCGCGCGGCGTCGGGGCGTTCGGCCGGCAACTGATCGGTGGCCCGCGGCGCGTCCAGGTCCAGGCCGAGCTGCACGTACAGCGGCGGCTCGCCGGCTTCCGGCGCCGCGCCGCCCGGGTCGATCACGTCGATGGTGCCGCGCATCCGCCAGTGGGCGGGGCTGCACCAGCGCGTGCAGTAGAACATGTAGCGGCCGGGGCGCGCGAACGTCACTGTCACCGTCTGCGCCTGGCCCAGCGGCAAAACTGTGCGGGTGCCGTCCACCTGGCCGATGGCGAAGCCGTGGTCCATGTCGTCGGCGACGAGGCGCAGGGTGACGGGCACGCCGACCTCGGCCGTGAAAGCGGCCGGCGACCAGCCGCCGGCCTCGGCGATACGCGCGCGCAGCTCCAGCATCTGGCCCGGCGTCCGCCACCAATTGGAGAAGCCGGTCACCAGCAGCCCGGCGGCCAGCAGGGCCGGCACGCCGAGATAGCCTAAGTAAAGTCTGACCTCACGCCACATACTGCTTTGGCCTCGTGGGCTGACGGCCCCGCTCACGGCATGTTCGACGGCCCATACTTGGCATAGGTCGCGTCCACATAAGTGCGGATCTCAGCGACGGTCCGGCCTTCTTTGAGGAGGCGCATAGCGTCGAGGGTGATGTCCACGCAGATGCCGCAGCCCAGCGCGTGCGAGTCGAACTGCAGCGCGCCGCTCTCGTCCCGGCCGCCGACATAGCAGGCGTAATTGGACGTGTGCCCCATCGCGCCGCAGCCGCAGTAACACGGCAACTGCTCCAGCACGTCTGGGTTCGCGGCTGCGAAGCGGTAGGCGTCCTGCACCGTCACTGGTGCCGCCTGGACCTCGGCCGGCATCGCGGCCAAGGCGGCCAGGTGCAGGTCATGCTCCCCGGCTTCGTCAGCCGAGCGGGGCGCGCAGCCGGTGAGCAGCGTCCCGGCGACCGCCAAACACGCCCCCAGGGCCAGGATCTTGGTTGAAAAGCGATGCAGCATCGGCTACCTCTCCTTAGGCGGTGATTGTTCGTACCTTACTACCCCCGTGAGCAGGATAAAAGTGACAAGTTTCATCAAACTAAGCAGAAGGCGTACGACCGTCACAGGCCATTCGGCCTATCGGCTTTGTCCTCGTTTTGTCCAGTGGCCGTCCTACCGGGGTGACAAGTGGCCGGCGCCAAGCTCCGCCAACTATTCCCGTACCTGGATCGCCCCTATAATGGCGGCAATGGGATTAGAGCCGACTCATATTTCGTTGATGGACCGTATGCACGCCCTATCCTTCCTGAAACAGCTGTTCCGGCGCGGCCCCGATGGGCGGAAATCGCGTGGGCAGAGCCTGGTGGAACTGGCGCTCTTCCTGCCGATCCTGTTGATGCTGCTGGGCGGCCTGATCGAATTCGGCTTCGCCCTCAACCGCTACATCAATGTGGTCGAGGCGGCGCGCGAGGGCGCCCGTTTCGGCAGTGACGGCGAGCCTGACCCGGACAAAGGCGGGCGGGACATCGTCCCGCCGCCGCCGACGCCGGGCGGCACCTCCAACATGGACTGCGCCACCACCACCGACTTCTATGCCCAGATCGCGTGCGTGGTCCAGCGTGCGGCTCAGCCAGTGCCGATCAATCCTGCCAGCGACGAGATCGCCATCACCGTGGCGCGGGTCTACCGCGACCCGCGCTGCGACGAGCCCAGCCCGCCGCCTGGCCTGGACTGCCGCACCAGCATCCTGCCTGACTCGCAGGGCTTGTGGCCCGACCCGCCGCTGGACAACGCGAGCTTAATCGAAGACCCCGGCCACTGGTATTGGAGCGGCAACTGGACCTCGCGTTTCGACCGCAACCGCATCCAGAGCTACATCGACGCCAATGGCCTGAGCTCGGGCGTGCTGATCGTGGAAGTCACCTACTATTACGAGTTCCTGCTGAAGCTCCCGTGGATCACGATCTTCATGCCGGACCCGAACGGGCTGCTGTTCTACACCTACACGGTGGTGCCGGTGCCGGCCGGTGAGCCGCGCCCGACGCCCACCAACACGCCCACGGCCACCAGCACGCCGACGGTGACCATGACGCCCACCCCGGCGGGCACGCCCACGCCGACGGCGACCATGACGCCGACCGACACGCCCACGCCGACCGAGACGGCGACGCCGACCGACACGCCCAGCCCGACGGCCACCCAGCCGTGCCGGCCGCTCTATCTGGACCCGTCCAAGTCGGTGCTCAGTATCGCGGCCAATAACCCGGCGTGGGCCGACAATGAGATGAACATGCGCGTCCAGGTGCAGCTGATCGACGAGTGCGGCGCCGCCATCCTGGACGGCCGGCCCGTCGACCTGAACTCGTCGCGTGAGGCCTCCGGCCAAGACGCGATCGTCCAGGCCGCCCTCGTCGGCAACACCTACTACTTCGACGTGCGCTCGACCACGGTGGGCACCAGCACCTTCACGGCCGTGGCCGACCAGCAGAACCCGGCCGCCGGGCTGCCGCTGGCGATCACCGCCGCCGCCAACACCGGCAGCTTCGTGTGCGTGTCCGGCGTGCGCGAGGTCGGCGCCAACGCAAATGCCCTGCAGGTCACGTACACCAATCCGGCCGCGCCGGTGCTCAACCGCCGCCTGGTCGGCCTGACGCTGACCTGGCCCGGGGCCAGCGCCTTGCAGCTCAACGCGATCAGCTTCGGCAACACCCAGAACGTCATCTGGAGCGGGCCGGCCTCGCCGCCGACGCTGAACATCGGCAGCGCGCAGTGGTCGGGCGTCAATCGCTCGATCGTCACCGGCACTTTCCGGCCGCTGCTGCTCAGCTTCAACGGCCCGATCACGCCGGGCTCGGGGTCGTGGACATACACGGTCTCCACCTCCTGGGACAACGGCCAGGGCGGCAGTGTCTGTACGGCCGCGCCCGTGACCGTGACCTTGCCGTAAGGGCTTGCTGTGACGACTATGCCGACACGCGCCACCTCCCTCCCGCCCCGCCGCCGCGCCGAAAGCGGCCAGGCGCTGGTGATCATCGCCGCCGCCTTCATCGGCATCGCGGCCTTCATCGGCCTGGCCATCGACCTGGGCATCCTGATCGTGGCCCAGGCCCACCTGCGCCGCGCCGTGGACTCGGCCGCCATCGCCGCCGCCTCGCAGCTGCGCGAGAGCCAGAGCTTCGACTCGATCGGGCGCTTCGCGGCCCAGTACATCCGCTTCAACAACGTGGACGTCACCACCGTGGTCGTCCAGCGCTGCCAGGCCACCACCGGGTACTACGAGGAGTATCGCGTCACCGGCATCACGGCCGACGCCATCACCGGCACGATCACGGCCGGGGCGGTCTCGGCCGTGGATCCCGCCCAGGCGGCGCTGCGCGATATGTGCGGCACGCCCGGCGCCACGCGCGTGCCGCGCAAGCAGATCCGGGTGGAGGCTGAGAGCCAGGTAGCCTTCTCATTCCTGCCCATCATCGGCCTGACTCAGACCGACATCCAGGTGGACGCCGTCTCCGAGGCCGCCTCGCTGGATGTGGTCCTGGTCCTGTCGACCAGCGAGACCATGGGCCAGAACACCTACCCGACGGCCTCCTGTTTCGGACGCTATGTGAATTCGGACGTCTGTACGAACACGTTCGACCCGGACACCACGCCGAACTGCAACGCGAACGCCGGGCCGGAGGCCATCAAGCAACCCGAGCGCGATCCGCTCTATGACAACGATGTCTCCATCCCGGCCAAGTGCCGGCCCTTGTGGGACGCGAAACAGGCGGCCAAGCGCCTGGTGGATACGCTTTACGCCGGCTTCGACCGGGTCGCCATCGTCGGCTATGACATGTATGCGGAGATCTATGAAATTGGCGGGCAGGCGCTGAGCGCCAACCTGGGTCAGCGCGCCACGGCGAGCGATGCTTCGACGGGCGCCTATGCGGCCATCGACAGCCTGGCCCTGCACGATACGCCGCCCGAACCAGTCCAGGGTTACGGCCGGTTCAGCCCGCTCAACATCAACTGTCTGTCCGGCAATCCGGGCAATGCCGCCTGCACGGCGCCCAACCCCGACTATGCGTTGGGCACCAACTGTGCCGGCTGCGGCATCCGCGTGGCCGCCAATATCCTCAAACAGACGGGCCGGCCCGAGTCGCTGTGGGTTGTCGTCTTCCTGTCGGACGGCTACACCAACATGACCGATGTCGGCGATACGTTCATCCCGGGCCGGAACTCGCTGGAACAGGTCAGCACCTTCATCAACGAGGCGAGCTTCCCGAATGGCTACTGCCGGGGCACGGTCGGCGCCAACTCCGGCGACGATGGCACCCGGCTGTGGACGATCCCGATCTGCCTGCAGGGCAATTTCGACCTCAATGGCGATGGCTCGCTCAGCGGTCTCGAGCCGCTGACGATCAATCCGCTGGCGCGCTTCTGCGGCCCGTATCACCCCGGCGGCGTCGGCACCTGCCCGCCTGGGTCGATCTTCGTCGGCGCCAGCGGGATCACCGACGTGACCGGTTTCACGATGCCGAACGAGATCACGTATACCGGCGTCGTGACGCCGTACATCTACAACGCCTATGACTATGCCCGGGATATGGTCGACTTTGCGGCCTTGACCCAGCGTTGTCCGCCGGGCGCGTTGAACTGCCAGGGTGGTGCGCTCCAGGCGTCTGGCGTGAACCTGGCGCACCCCTACAACACGGATGAGCAAAGAGGCAAGCCGGCCGCCCAGGGCGGCGACAGCCTGGCGGGCACCAACATCGTGTTGTACTCCATCGGCCTGGGCCCGGAAGTGATCGCCTCGTCGCGCCAGGGCGAGACGCTCTTGCGTTACATGGCCGCTGTCGGCGACGACGGCGACCGCGTCACCGACCCGTGTCGCGGGGTCACGTCTGGCCTGAGCTGCGGCAATTACTACTTCGCGCCCGACCCCTCGGCGCTCGGGCCGGTCTTTGAGGATATCGCGCGGCGTATCTTTACGCGGATCACGCGCTAAAGCAGGTAGGTGAGGGATGAGCCTCTTTCGTAAACGCACACGCTCCAAGCGCACGCTCGGCCAGGGCCTGGTGGAGTTCGCGCTGGTGCTGCCGGTCCTGCTCGGGCTGATTTTCGGCATCATCGAGTTCGCGCGCCTGTTCGCGGCCTGGCTGGCCGTCCAGAACGCCGCGCGCTTCGGGGTGCGTTACGCCATCACCGGCCGCTTTGAAGACGACGCGCCGTCCGGCAAGCCGTACTGCCAGTACGCCACCGACTTCTACAAGGCGCACGACGCCGCCGGCAACGCGGCCCCGCCGGCCACGGCCTATATCACGGCCGTCGAGGACACCTCCTCGAACCCGTTCAGCGGCCAGCCGGACGAGGCCAACGACTGCGAGATCCCGCGCGGCGTCGCCGGCTACCAGGAGAAGACCGAGAAACTCCAGGACTTCGCGCGCCTGCTCTCGATCTACGACGCGACCCGCGCCGGCGCTGTGGCCATCGCCCAGGACCCGTCCGTCACCGGCAATTACCTCAACTACCTGCAGAACCCGTCGGCCATCTTCAGCCAGAACTATCGCGGCCTGCCGCAGCGGCCCGGCTACCTGGATATCTCTATCTGCAGCTCACGCGGCGACCGCTACCCCAACCCGACCTACTACTCGCCCAAGGACCGGCTGACCGACCCGGACGAGCTGTACCGCTACCCCGAAACCTGCCTGGTGCCGGTGGCCTTCGACGCCAGCGGCACGCCGACGGCCTTCATGTTCAAGGATGATCCGGCCGGGCCGGGCCAGCTGGTGGAAGTGCAGGTGACCTTCCGCCACCCGCTCATCACGCCCTTCCTGAGCAGCCTGTGGCCGTCGGTCCAGCTCCAGGCCCGGCGCGAAGGCATCGTCGAGTCCTTCCGCAAAGCCCGCGACGTGGTCCTGCCCGGCGGCTTCTCCGGCCTGGTGCCCACCTGGACGCAGACGCCCACCATCTCGCCCACGCCCACGATCTCGCCGACGCCCACGATCTCGCCCACGCCGACGCAGTCGCCGACGGCCTCACCGTCCGCAACCAATATCGTTTGTGCCGGCGACGGCGCCACCTACGAGATCTATGGCGGCGACGCGTTCGGGGCCGGCTTCGGCGGCTCCTCGGTCAGCAATCTCGAGAGCTACGCCAACTACCCGGACAGCCCGGACCTGGTCAGCTCGCTGTCGTCGTACGAGGCGCCCAGCAACCGGGACAACAACTTCGGCGCCGTGGTGCGCGCCATCCTGTGCGTGCCGCAGACCGGCAACTACACCTTCTATATCGCCAGCGACGACGGCAGCTCACTGCGCCTGCAGACGGGCGCGCTCAGCGGGCCGACCGACTTCGCCGGCATCAACCGCGGCAGCGCCGGCCAGATCGCCAGCGTCTCCGGCTACACCAATTCGCGCCAGTGGAACAAGTATGGCTCGCAGCAGTCCATCTCGATCGCGCTGAGCGCCGGCTACTACTACATCGAGGCGCTCTACAAGGAGGGCGGCGGCGGCGATAACCTGGCGGTGGCCTGGGTGAAGCCCGGCGACGCCTCCCCGCCGACCAACGGCAGCTCGGCCGCCATCATCCCGCAGGCCAACCTGTACCGGATCCCGGGCGTCAGCAGCAGCACGGCCACGTTCACGCCGACGGTGACGCTGACGCGCACGATCACGCGCACGCCCACCATCACGCTGACGCCGACCATCTCGCAGACGCCGACGCGCACGTTGACGCCCACCCGCACGCCGACGGTGACGATCACGCGCACGATCACGCGCACGCCCACCATCACGCTGACGCCGACGCGGACGCTGACGCCGACCCGCACGCTGACGCCGACGGTGACGGTGACGCGCACGATCACGCGCACGGTCACGCGTACGCCGACGTCGACCATCACGTTGACGAACGCGCCCACCAACACGCGCACCTCCACGCCGACGCGCACGATCACGCGCACGGTCACCATCACGCCGACGTTCACCAACACGTCGCCGATCACGCGGACGCCGACGCGCACGATCACGCCGGCCCCGTCGGCAACCTTGCCGTGTCCGTATCTGCCCGGCTCTGCCGATGCGCAGCTGTACTGCAGCGGCGGCGGCCTCAAGCCGGGCGTGACGCCGCCACCCTGATCTTTCGCCGAGCAGGCGCTAACCGCGGCAGCTCAGTAGACCGACCACAAGCCCGGCTCCCCGCAGCCGGGCTTGTTGCTTGTTTGCGATTGCTCCCAACCCCGCATTTGCTTAGAATGGCGGCGATGTCCTCGCTCTTCTCTCGATTGTCCACCGCGCGCTGGCCGGCCTGGGCCTGGCTGGCGGCCGCCTACGCCGCTGCCTACGCCGCCTGGCTGGCCGTCCGGCCGGAGGGCGAAGCCATCCACCTGGCGGCCGGCCACCTGGCGGTGCTGCCGCCCGGCCTGCTGGCGGCCCGCGCCGCCCTG
>ERZ761602.2775-NODE-2775-length-26422-cov-48.953427_pt1 | contig 26422 bp, 19 predicted proteins | sample MGYA00512165_ERZ761602 | MGnify/ENA primary metagenome ERZ761602 (study PRJEB28899, sample SAMN02445085) | bioreactor sludge metagenome | biome: EBPR sludge; isolation source: Thorneside wastewater treatment plant | place: Australia: Brisbane, Thorneside...
GGTTTAAGTAATTCAGATATTTCGGTTGATTCCCCTGCTTCTGTTCCTAAGGATGCATTTTGGATTTTTTTCTCTTCAATTTTTTTCAGGTAGCTTTTTGATTTAAAAAGTTTTTCAAAGAACAATTCTGGTTTTATATTGAATACATCTAAAAATATTTCTTCCGAAAATCTTCTGAACTTGGCCTGATCAATGTAATATACTAAATTATATATATATCGTTCTTCTTTTATATAGTTTTCATATTCTAACAAGTTAAAAACCAGATTTTTATTTTGAAAATCCAAATCATCTTTTATTAGTGTATCCCTCAATATCAGGATCTCAAACTTGTTACACAATAGTTGTTTATAATTAATAATCGCACGTAAAATACATTTTAAAGGAACTATTTCGTTTTCAACTTTTTTATATAAATCTTTATTAAGAATCCGTTTTTCCCGGAATTCTTTTTCATAGAGTCTTATCAGTGGGCGGATTCTTTCTATTTCGAATTCTAAAATTTCACTTAATGAAAACTCAGTTTCTTTCATACCGTATTTGTAAAATAAAAATTCACCAACTAGGTTACCTAGTGCTTTATCATAATTATCATCACTAAAATTTTTTTGCTTATCAATGATAAATTTATGCTTTGATTCGTATAAATCGTTAAACCGTATTTCTATTTTGGGATGAGTTAAATCTGGATCGGTTTTTTTAATTAATTTAAAAAATTCCTTATATATCTTATATTCGATGTTGTCCTCTTCAGTTTTGGCTTTTTCGATGTTGTCTTCTTTGGTTTTGGTAGTTTTTAGATTTGTAAAGGTTTCAAGTGCATAATACCACCAGGGATTTATTGAGGAATTAGAAGTTTTATTTTCATCTTTCTTTTCGATCCCTGCATTCTCATTGTTTTGCGCAATGTTTGAATCACCTTTTGAGCTTCTTTCCAAGATAAGTTCTTCAATTTCTTCATGAAACTTTTTTAGTGATCTTGATTCAAGCCTTTTGATCACTCCCAAAACATTTAATACGCTATGGTGGTGTCCAGATCTTGTGCATTCATAAAATAAAATATTTATACTTAACTTGTTAAATAAAGCCAAAGCTTGTTCAAGTACACCGGGTCTGTTATAAATTCTCAATACAAACCTAATCACAAACGGCCAATCTTTTGGTTGGATTGGTGTGATCAATAGATCCATTGGAAAATGAACTCCCTGCTCATGGGTTCTATATTCATATGTTCTGAAAGGTAGCATATGAACTTGTGAATTCTCATAGATCCCGATTGTTTGTAAGGTACTTCCGCTTACTTCAATACCTTCCTTTGTTACAATTAAAGTATCACCAAATATCATTAAATAAGTTTTTGTTAGGAGTTTTTTCTAATTAGGATTATATTTTTCAATAGCATAGAACTCTATATGAAACTATTATTTCAATATAACCGAGTGTTTTTTCTTCAAAATTTCTAAAGTATTTCTTTATTATTAAACTTCATTCCTTCTTAGACCTTTATATTTTATCCTGAAATGATTAAAATAATGATTTCAACAGATTTGACGTAAAAACGTCCAAAGGTGAATAAAACAAAATAGTAAAGGAATTAAAATCTCAATTTTAGTTAATGAAATATAATAGTTACCTTTTTTTGCATCCAATAATTTCTTTTCATCTGTGTATGGAGAAATTGGTAATTGTTTTTCAATATTATTGATCACCTCGAACTTCTTTTCATTTAATTTTCTATATTGCAATATAATTGTAAACCATATTATACAGACCCAAAATGAAACCATTGATAATAAATTCAAAGTCCACGGATTTATGTTGGAAGTTAATATCCCACCAAATCCCAATACTGCAGAATTCAGAGAAAGGAAAAATACATTAGATTTATCCCTTCGCTCGCTTATATTATCTGCCATTTCCGCATACATTTTATATATTTCAATTATTGGATTCAAATCTTCATTTTTATTTAGTTGACTTCCACTTTCTTCACTGTTTGTGCTCATATATAATACTTTCTAGGTTGACATAATTGCATATTGTATATAGCTAGTAACTATTTGTTATTCATAATGAATGCATTTGCTTAATTTTCATCCAATAATTAGTGTCTTATTTATAATATTCTTGTATTTTTTGGCAGAGCTTTAAAGAAAGTTGATGTAAAATTAAAGCCCCACTGAATCTCGAACAAGGATTAACGATTTTAGAATAAATTACCAGATCTGAAATCGTTAATCGGTGTTCCTTGTTTTTAAATCAATTTCCACTTTGGTTCTGGCTTTTCCAGCGTAGGTAGCCCAGACAATATTTTAATAAATTTAGAATATTTTTTAGTAATTATTATGTTGAAATAAATCTTAATTGATTATTGATTATATGATGATATTTACCTTAAAAAACCATTTTATATTATTTCGAATCAATCATTTTGATTACGAACCTTGATATTTAAGTAGTATTAAGTATAAATATTATATAACCGAAAAAGGCACTTTATATTAAATGTTACAAAAATCAATCCAAAAGATATAAACTACAATTTTTTCTTAAATAAATAAGAAAAAATATAGTTTTAGAGCTTTTTAGAAAGTTAATCACTAAATTTGAACCAGTTAATTCACCGATCTGACTTTTTATTATGATCAGAAAATTCATCCAATGAAAAAAGTCGCTTTTGTTTTTTTGTACCTTCTTTTGAATATATTTTCTTCTCAAGCCCAGAACATTGATTCTTTTTTCCAAAAGATCCATTTTTTGACTGAAGAAACGCCACTGGTACTGTATGATTTTGTAGATATCAGTGGTCCTATGGGTCTTACTGAGGAACGGTTTGGCTATGGTAAGATCAGATATATGCCTTTAGATTCAATGCTGTTTTATCATAATATAGTCTCTTTTTATAAAGATATTATCAGCCAGCAAATCTATACCGGAGGTTATGTCAGTATTATTGACCATAAAAAAAGTGATGTTTTGATGATTCAGACGGATAGTTTTCCTTTTGCTTATAAAATAGTCCAAAACGTTTTGTCTATAACACCTGATTTTTTGTATGATAAAACATTTTATTTGGAATTTCTGGATTCAGACGGAATCGAATCTTACGAAACAGGCGAGGAAAATCTGTTTGGAAAGCCCCATGCCTTTTTAAAGCTTGTTTATGGGGAAACCGAAGAATCCCGGTATGATACAACTACGTATTATTTTGATAAATTAACCATGTTGCCTGTAGGTTATAAAATGAAATTTGAATATGCCGGAACGGAAATGGAGCAAGTGTTTCTGATCCATAACCTGGTGATCCTTGAACCGCAAGAAACGGATTGGTTTGATATGGGTATTTTTCATGAAATCGGATACAAATTCAAGTATGCCAGTCAGATAAAGCGAGATCAGGAAAAGGAAAATGCTCAGGCAGGTCAGTCTGAAGTTGAACAGGCAGATACAACCATGGAAGAAAACAGTTCAATAATGCCTTTTGATTTTGATGATTACAAGGGGAAGAAGATCGTGATGGATTTTTGGTATATCGGATGTGGTCCATGTCTGAGATTGATCCCTGTGATGGAAAAACTGCACGAGGAATACCCTGAGGTCGCATTCATAGGAATGAATGTCCGGGATGAGGCAGAAAGGATTGCAAAATTTGTTGAGATCAAAAAAATAAAATATCCGGTGATGCGGGAACGATTCGGTTTTGAACAGAAATATAAGATGACCGGGTTCCCGGTTATCCTGATCTTTGACGAAGATGGAAAATTGATCCGCCAACTGGACGGATATTCGGATGGTCATGATGAGGAAATCCGGGAGATTTTGGGAGAATGAGTTTATTTTCAAATGTTCAAATATTCAAATGCCATGATGATCTGATGTTCCAATGCTATAATGTTCAAATACTATAATACTAAAATATATATATTTATTTATCAGATCATCAGATAATTAGATAATCTGAACATCAGATAATCAGATCATCAGAAACATAACGCAGGTATCGGGGAATTTTAGAAGTCAGGAAGACAGGCAGGTTGATCAGGGTAAATTCATGGCCGGTTCTGGTGATGCAGCTTTCAGTTGAAAATTTGTTGTTCTGCAGCCGGATGCTGAGTTTGTGAGGCGCTGAGATCATGAATTCATGCAGGGATTTTAAACGACCTTTAGCACCTGATTTTACTTCTATAGGGATGAGGAAATTATTCCAATGGAACGTTAAATCTATCTCTGATGTCATTTTTGCATTTTCCTTCACCCAAAATAACGGTCGGTAATGATGAGATGATTCGATTGAAATCAACTCCTGGGTGGCGATGTGCTGGTAAATAAAACCCTTGAAATAGGCAGAAAGGTCTTCCATTTTCATCAGTTCAGTTTGAATTCCCGATGCGTAATTGAGCAGGCCGGTATCCAGAAACTGCATCCGCGGCCTTCTGGAAGTATTAGGGATTTGTGGCATTTCACAGCTTGTTGCAGGATAAACCAGGTAAATGATCCTGGCAAGATCCAGCATCCTGAAAACTTCGCTAACTTCCCTCGAACGATATTCAGACCCGCCAAAATTGTTGAAAACAATCCGGTCTCTGACATAAGGAGCTGTGTTGATCACATATCTCATCAGATTGACCTGTGACAAATTGCCTGCATATTTGATAAAGTCAGATTTATAGGATTCCCAGATAGAAGCATAAATATCCCGAATGCCTGCCAGAGAAAGCCTTTCGGCGTATTCGGAGACAATTTCCGGCATACCGCCAATGACTGTGTATGTTTGGAATAGTTTTGTGGTTTTCTCATAAGCAAAATCACTGAACGGAATATTTTGCAACTTGCGGTGAACAGCCGTTTCTCCGACTGCAAGAAGAAATTCATCAAAACTCAATGGGTGCAGTACCAATTCTTCCACGCGCCCAACCGGAAAAGAAGGAATTTGTCTTAGGGCAAATTCAAGTAGTGATCCTGCTAAAACAATATGTAAATCAGGGAAATCTTCCTGAAAATATCTGACCTGTTTAATCACAAATGGCAGAGCCTGAACTTCATCGATAAACAAGAGTGTTTCTTTATCAGCAGGATTGAGATTGTGTTCAAAAAATAATTGTTCTATGGTGTCTTTAGAGTTTTTATGCTCACCAAAAAGTCTGGCATCCTCAGGCCTTTCCAGGTTAAGAGGTATGAAAAATCTGAATTCTTTGGAAAACTGCCTGATCAACGTTGTTTTGCCTACCTGGCGTGCACCGCGGATGATCAATGGTTTGCGGGTTTGTTTTTGCTTCCAGGTTACTAAACTACTGTATAAATTTCTTTGAAAAAAATTCATTATCCACTAAAATTTGTATAATATTTGGTAAAATTACTTAAAATGTAACATATACCAATATAATTATTATAAAATATGTTATAAATACCAATATAAATAACGATCTAATATTGTAATTGTGTTGGTTTTATCTTTAAAAGACATAGTTTCATTATTTTAGCATATGATCATCAGATTCCTGACGATGAATGTCAGGATTTTCAACATTTGAACATTAGATCATCAGATCATTAGAAATTCTGACAAGTTTTCAAAAAAATTGAGTGTTGATTAAACCATACACCTTAAATTACGTCAAAATCATGTAACAAGAAATGATGGCGGCAGAAAAAGATGAACAGATACTGGCGATGATCAAAAGCGGAGGCAACCCTGAACGGGGTTATCGCATGCTGATGGACGCTTATCAGTTGCCTTTATACCGGCACATCAGAAGGATGGTTCAGTCGCATGAAGATGCGGATGATGTTTTGCAGAATACCTTTCTGAAGGTTTTCAGGAACATAGCAAATTTCGAAGAGCGCTCCAGTCTGTACACCTGGATATTCAAAATTGCCAGCAATGAAGCATTTACTTTTATCAAAAAGAACAACAGACATGCTGCTTTTTTTGATAAGGGTGAAAATGCTGATGAACTGGAAAGCAGATCTGTGTCCACTTCACAGCTGAATGGGGAGCAGATCAGGGAAATGCTCCATGTTGCCATGGAATATTTGCCTGTCAGGCAAAAACAGGTTTTCAGCCTCCGGTATTTTGAGGAAATGGATTACAGGCAAATGTCTGCAGTGCTGGAAACCTCTGAAGGCGCTTTGAAAGCATCCTTTCACCACGCTGTTAAAAAAATTGAAGATTTTATTAAATCGAAGAATTTGTATTAAAATATACTTTACCAGAAATGGAAGATTTAAGAGATGAATTAAAAAATATCGGGTCAAGGCTCGATCCTGCCGGAAAAAATGAATCCTGGGATATACCTGAAGGTTATTTCGGAGAAATGCAAAATATGGTTTTGGTACAATTGCATGAGTCAAAAAGCAACCGCCCCAACGTAAATCTTCGCAATCTGAGATCAGGTTTATATGCTGTGAGCGGTATTGCTGCCATGTTGATCCTGGCCTTTGGTATCTGGTTTTTTGCAGAAAGGAGCCATTCAATTGATCCTGCCGGGATTCAGGAGCTCGATCAAGACCAGGTTTATGCCTATCTGGAAGAAAATATCGACGAAATTTCTTTAGATATGCTCATGACAGACAAACAAATGGAAAGCGAGATCCTGTTTGATCAGCCCCAAAGCGAAGAAGACTGGGACGTTTTACTGGAAGATGTGGATTTACATGATTTGAATAATATATTTTAATAACTTATAGCCTGATTATCATGACTTTACTTAATTGGGATGTTGGATATTACCAGGTTGTTAAATAGATAAATACCATGAGAAAATTATTTGTTTTATTACTGATGATCGGAGTGATCTTTGGTCTGGAAGCCCAACAAAACAGGCCTTTCCGGGAAAAAATTGAAGCACAGAAAGTTGCCTTTATCACTAAGGAATTAAATCTGACCGTTCAGGAATCCCAAAAATTCTGGCCGATCTACAATGAATATTGGGATAAAATGGTCAACCTCCGTGATGGTGATCTGGCAGCCAGAGCTGGCAGTGAATTGTCTGATGAAAAAGCCAGGGAATTGATCAATAAGGTTTTGGAAAGGGAAGAAAATGAACTGAAGCTAAAAAAGCAATTGTATAACGACCTTAAAAATGTTTTGCCTGCAACAAAAATCGTAAAACTGCACCGGGCTGAGTTACAATTCAAGCAAAAACTGCTTGAGCACATCAAGAATAAACGATAAGTTTGAGGTTCAAAGGATCTGATGATCTGATGATATAATGATCTAATGCTATGATGATCTAATATTTAGATAATCAGATAAGTAGATAATCAGATCATTTGAAAATCAGATCATTGGATCACCAGATAATCTGTTCTCATAAAAGGCTTCCATTTCCTCGTAAAAGTCTTCTCCGAATTTTCTGATGAGAGCATTTTTGACAAATCTGAATACGGGTAACTCCATTTTTTCCCCTAGAGCACAGGCGGGCTTGCAAATATCCCAGTCGTCGAAATTGATACCGATATAACCGGTTTCCTCCACTTCGATCAGCCTTAAAGGGTAAAGTTCACAGGAAATGGGTTTTTTAAAATTGATCTCTCCTTTTTCATAAAGCATTTCAAAAGCACATTTTGCCCACTGGCCCGGTTCTCTGATAAGGTAGACGCAAGAAGTATCCGGCATCAACGCTGTGCCAATGGTCTCTGCTTCCAGATAATATTCAGAAGGTCCTTTTTCCTGCAATACTTTCCATTGATCTTCAGGCAGAACAGTTTCCAGTCGGTCCATCAGCGTCTTGATCGTGGCGATCTCATGAGGTGAAAGAGGCGCTCCGTAATCACCTTCCCAACAACACGCTCCCTTGCATTTTTCCAGATCGCAATGGAACTTTTCTTCAAAAACCCGTTCTGTCATGAGAATATCCTGAATCAAGATCATAAAATATATTTTATACAGTTTCTAAAAAAGGAAAAAATTGGTACGAAAAATGATGAGATAATATCCAAGCACAATAATAATATTAATCTTGCGCTTGATAACATATTTAAACAGCATTAATTCACATTAAGTTAAAGTAAATTTCATTGCTTTATTATTAAAATTTTTATTATGGATCAATTAAAACATATTTTCAAAGAGAAAGCAGCTGCAAGAGCTGAAGAAATTAAAAACATTCTCGGATCCCATGGAGACTCTATTGTAGATCAGGTCAAGCTTTCACAATTATATAGTGGAATGAGAGGCTTGAAGTCAATGATCTATGAAACCTCAGAACTTGATCCGGTGGAGGGTATCAGGTTCAGGGGGTATAGCATCCCTGAGCTCAGGGAAAAACTGCCAAAAACTGAGGGTTGTGATGAACCGCTACCCGAAGGTTTATTCTGGCTTATGCTCACAGGAGAAATTCCACTCAATGAAAATGTTGCCTGGCTGACAAAAGAGTGGCAGAAAAGGGCAAAATTACCTGATTATACAAAAAATATGATTGATAATATGCCCGGGGATACGCATCCGATGACATTGTTCAGTATGGGTATTATGTCTATGCAGAATGAAAGTATTTTTGCCTCAAAATATGCCAAGGGCATGAAAAAGCAGGATTATTGGGAATCGACGTATGAGGATTCAATGAACCTGATTGCCAGTCTGCCTCATCTGGCAGCTTATATTTACCATTCCAAATATAAAACAGGACTGTCCATCAAACCAGATCCAAAGCTTGACTGGGCAGCCAATTATGCCCACATGCTGGGAAAAGAGGAAAAGAGTTTTCAAGGTTTAATGAGGCTTTATCTCACCATTCATTCAGATCATGAAGGAGGAAATGCCTCTGCCCATACTACACATCTGGTCAACTCCACACTGAGTGATTCATATAATTCACTCGCAGCAGGTATGAATGCATTGGCAGGTCCATTGCATGGTCTTGCGAACCAGGAAGTGATCAAATGGATATTTGAAATGATCCAGGATCTTGGAACAGAAACCCCATCTGATACGCAGATAGAAGATTATATTAAAAAGACATTGGCCAATGGCCGTGTGATCCCCGGATATGGTCATGCAGTTTTGCGCCGCCCCGATCCAAGGTTTATCGCACAAAAACGATTTGCAGAAAAACATATCAACAAATCCAACCTGATAGACATCGTCTGGAAAGTTTTTGAAAACGCACCGCATATATTGATGACTGAAGGCAAAGTCAAAAATCCTTGGCCAAATGTAGACGCTCACTCCGGTGCGTTGTTGGTTCACTATGGATTGAAAGAATATGACTATTATACTGTGATGTTCGGTGTTTCGAGAGCATTGGGAGTGCTGGCAATGGCCATTTGGTCAAGGGCTTTGGGCTTCCCGCTGGAACGTCCCAAATCTGTTACAACGGAATGGGTCAGGAATTTTACAAGTAAAAATGTTTAATTTACTGAGCTCAAATTGTTAAAATACTGGGTTGAAACAACAGGATATAATGTTGATTTTAAAAATTGAGCCACTCCGAAAAGTCCAATTTGTTGATTTTCAATCGTTTTTTTCCAACCCACAGAAGTCATAGATCAGCACAAGACTATAGGTAAACGATAGAAAAACAACCAATTAAAAAACTTCCTTCAGGCCTGCACTGACTGAAAACGTCAATAGGGATTAGGGGGCAAAGATTTCCCGGAGCAGAATCATAATTAACATATATTCTGATTTATTCCGGCCTTGTGATATAAAAAACTCATTGCGCTTTAATTGAAGCTTGCAATGAGTTTTTTGTTTCAGGTTCCGTTTTGCATTTTTCCTTTCAATACTTGGGCAATACCCTTACATCCTTCACTGATTTATTTAGCTGAGAAACCAATTTATTATAAAGTGATCTGTTTTTTCAATTGATCACACCTTCATTTTGCAGGTACATCAAAAAATATCCTGTTAGGCTGAAAAATGATTTCATTCACCAAAGGAATTCATTATATTTGTGGGCTATAAAACTTTACACGATAAAAATTTATAACATGAAGTATATGATCATATTGGGTGATGGTATGGCAGACCATCCGATCGAATCACTGGGTAATAAAACACCGTTGATGGCAGCTCAAAAGCCGCATATTGACCAACTGGCGAGGATGGGAAAGAGTGGTTTGTTCGCAACTGTGCCTCCCGATATGCCTCCCGGCAGTGAAATTGCCAATATGGCTGTACTCGGTTATGATGTAAAAAAAGTTTTTCAGGGTAGGGGTGTCCTGGAGGCAGCCAGTATGGGTGTGGATCTGGCTGATGATGATCTGGCGCTCAGGTGCAATATCATTTGCATTGAAAATGAGAAGATCAAAAATCATTCTGCAGGTCACATATCCAATGAAGAAGCGCACGAGTTGATAGCATTTTTGGAAGAAAAACTTGGCAATGATCAGGTAAAATTTTATCCAGGTGTCAGTTACAGGCATCTGATGGTGATCAAGGGAGGAAAAAACAATTTTCATTGTACACCCCCACATGATGTCCCCGGGACTCCATTCAGAGATGTTTTGGTAAAACCACTGTCGCAAGATACCGAAACCTGTGATCTGATCAATGAATTAATTTTTAAATCGCAATATCTTTTAGCCAATCATCCGGTCAATGTGAACAGGAAAAAGAACGGGAAAGATCCTGCCAATTCCATCTGGCCTTGGTCGCCTGGCAACAGACCTGCAATGGACACGCTTCAGAAGAGTTATGGAATCAAAGGAGCCATGATCTCTGCAGTGGATCTGCTTTATGGCATCGGAAAATATGCAGGGATGACATCCATCAAAGTGGATGGTTCGACCGGGCTATACAACACAAATTATGAAGGGAAAGCAAAAGCCGCAGTGGAGGCACTGAAAGATCATGATCTGGTCTACCTGCATATAGAAGCAAGTGATGAAGCTGGTCATGAAGGAGATGCAGGATTGAAAACCCGTACGATTGAATACCTCGATCAAAGGGTGGTCAGGTATATCCTGGAAGAAACAGCGAAAATGGACGAACCGGTGGTCATTGCCATAACCCCGGACCATGCTACCCCTTGCGCATTGAAAACGCACACACATGATCCCGTGCCTTTTATCATCTACCATCCAGGTTCAGTTCCCGATGAGGTTGATAAATATGACGAAGTATCAGCCAAAAGCGGAGGATATGGATTGATATCAGGCGATGAATTTATAAAACTTGTTTTGGGGAAAATGTAAAATTTCGAAATTGTCAAGCTTGAAAGTCATTTAGTTTTTTAGCTTTTTAGTCTGAGTTTTGATGCCAGGATCAAACCTGAATAAATACATGGAGATAATTGTATTTAGCATTAAGTGGTTTCTAATCCTTCGGACTTTCATACCAGACAGCTATTTAATTACAAAATTTCTTTTAATAAAAATTATTAACAGAACATTCCGGTTGCATTTTACAGAAGAAAAATCAATCGTTGTCATTTTTTTGTTCATCTTTCTCTGAAGGCATTGAAATTCAGATTATTCCATGATTGTATTTCTTTGAATCAATTGATCGGTTTAATTGAATTTTGAAAGGGATCAGGCTATTCTGGGATTTTCGGAATGTATAATCATTTTGAATTATATGAATCATTTGTAAATAAACTGATTTTCCCTGCTTAATTCTGAAATTTTCTGTATATTCATTGCCTGAAATATCTATATTTGCGGCCGGAGTATATTTAGGTTTTTCTGTTACTTTGGATCCGGGCAAATTTTATTTTTAGTTTATTAAAATAGCGAAATCTGTTTATAAAGCAGTTATAGTTATCAGGTATTATGAAAATAAAATTTCGTTTTTTGGCGCTAAACGCAGGTTTTCAAATAGGCTCCGCAAATAAGATGATCTCAACCCAGGTCGATATTCGTTAAAAATAGCTGGAAAAATGAAAATATCCTATTTAAAGTACAATAAAAGCCAACTGATCAACCTCAACTATTCACTTTCAAAGGAAATGTTGAGAGCGAGCAGGAATGGTGCTTACTCCAGTTCAACCATCATCAGTTGTAATACACGAAAATATCATGGACTGTTGGTGACTCCGCAGGAAATGGTAGATCAGGAAAGGCATGTGATGCTGTCTACTGTGGATGAAGCGTTGATCATCAACAATGCAGAATTTAACCTGAGTTCCAGGATTTTTCCCGGTGGAGTGATCTTCCCGAAAGGTCATAAATACATCAGCGATTTTGATTCCGATCCCAATCTTCAACTCAGTTATACCATTGGCAAAACTGTTTTCAACAAAGAATATATTTTTGTGGAAAACGAAAACCGGATTTTATTAAAATACAGCCTTAAGGATACAGCCGCTGAAGATGTTACCTTCAGGTTGTCACCATTTTTGGCTTTCCGCAATATACATGCATTGTCCAAAGCGAATTTATATGTCAATAACCGTTTTAATCCTGAATTGAACGGTGCTTCCTGGCAAATGTATGAAGGGTATTCAAGGTTGTTCTTTCAGGCTTCGAAAGAGGTTGAGTATATACATTCTCCCGAATGGCACTATAATATTGAATATCCCAAGGAAAGGGAAAGAGGATATGAATATCTGGAAGATCTGTTTGTGCCGGGCTTTTTCGAATTGAAACTGAAAAAAGGTGAATCCGTAGTATTCTCAGTTGGGCTTGAAGCTAAGAATCCTCAGGGATATTCTGCTACTTTCAGCAGAGAAGTCAAAAAAAGGATCGTTCGGGAGAGTTATGAAAAATGCTTGCAAAACGCTGCAGATCAGTTTATTATAAAATCAAGATCAAAAACTTCCATCATCAGTGGTTACCATTGGTTTGGGTATTGGGGTAGGGATACCTTTATTTCGTTGCCAGGGCTTACATTAACCATGGACAATGAGAAGGAATTTCATGACGTAATGAAAACCATGATCAAATCCATCCAAAACGGAAATTTTGTCAATACCTATATGGATGGTCAGGCGATGTATAATGCGATTGATACACCGTTTTGGTTTTTCAGGGCGTTGCACAAGTATGCACAGATGACGGGCCACTGTGATAAAGTCTGGAAAGAATACGGGAAAGTGATCTCCGGGATTTTATTGAGTTTTAAAAATGATGAAAATCCGACGATCAAATTGAATGATAACGGCTTGATCTGGGCCGGTGAGAAAGGGAAGGCAGACAGTTGGATGGATGCAGTGGTCAAAGGCTTCCCGGTAGTTCCCAGGTATGGGTATCTGGTAGAAATCAATGCGATCTGGTATGATGCGATCAGATTTTTCCTTGATTTGGCGGAAAAAAGCGGTGATTCAAAATTTGTTAAAACATGGTCAGGTATACCTCTGAAAGTAGAGAAAAGTTTTTCAGAGATTTTTTGGGACAAAAAGAAAGCCATTATGGCGGATTTCTCCAATGAAGATGGCGCCAGTTGGGAAGTCAGACCCAACATGGTTTTCGCGATCTCCGAAAAATACAGTCCGCTAAAAGCTGACCAGAAAGAATATATACTCAAAAGTCTTTATGATGAATTGCTCACTCCGAGAGGGCTCCGCACACTTTCTCCCAAAGATATGGACTACAAAGGCACATGTGAGGGCAACTATGAACAAAGGTCAAGGGCTTATTATCAGGGATCAGCCAGTCCCTGGCTGCTAGGCCCATTTTCTGAAGCATATCTGAAAATGCATCCTAAAACGGGAAAAGCTTTTGTAACCAGGATTTTTCTTGGATTTGAAGATGAGATGGTTCAAAACGGACTTGGAACCATTTCTGAGATATATGACGGAAATCCGCCTTTTACGGGAAGAGGCGCTATATCGATGGCGAGGAACGTGGCTGAATTATTAAGGATAAAATGGATGGTTGACAACCAGGATAAATTAGATCTTTAACAATTCGCGAATTGCCGGCAGCCTGGATGGAACATGGATCAAACAGGATGCATTAGAGTTAATTGAATGCTTAAAAGCTGAAAAATAAATAATTAGTAAATATATGAAGGTATTGATGTTTGGCTGGGAGTTTCCTCCTCATATTTCAGGAGGTTTGGGAACTGCATCTTACGGCTTGACAAAGGGATTGTTCAAGCATGGTGTGGAGATACTTTTTGTAGTTCCTAAGGCGTTTGGGGATGAAGATCAGAGCGCGTTGAGGATCGTTAATGCCAGCGATATTCGTCTGCCTTTTGAAGATAAAGAGTTTTTACAATTCATGAACCAGATTGAGTACATTGAAATCGGCTCAAATATCATTCCCTACGTCAATCCGGAATTGTTCAATAAAGAAGTGCCTGAAACCGAGACTGCGGAAGAGATCAGGAGCAAAGTTTTTTCAAGTTATTATCAGTTTGCAGGAGGCTATGGTAAAAACCTGATGGAAGAAGTTTCCAGATATGCATTGATCGCTTCCATGCTGGGAAAACAGAAGGATTTTGATCTGATCCATGCACATGACTGGCTTTGTTATCCGGCAGGCGTTGCCGCAAAGCATCAATCGGGTAAACCACTGGTTGTACATATGCATGCGACAGAATTTGATCGTTCAGGAGAAAACATCAATACAGAGGTTTTTGCCATAGAAAAGTTTGGTATGGAGAATGCAGACAGAGTGATCGCTGTTTCAAATATGACAAGAGATATAGTCATCGAAAAATATGGCATACATCCGGATAAAGTAGTCACTGTTCACAATGCTGTTGATTTTCCTCCGGGAATGGATACATCAGATATCAGGAAAAATTTTGGAGAAAAACTGGTTACTTTCCTCGGGAGGATCACTTTCCAGAAAGGACCGGATTATTTTGTGGATGTCGCATATAAATTGTTGCAGAAAGATCCGAACATCCGTTTTGTCATGGCAGGATCCGGAGATATGATGGAAAAAGTGATCAAAATGGCAGCCAGCAAAGGCATTACTGACAAATTCCATTTCACTGGCTTCCTTAAGGGACCAGAGATCCGCAAATTGTTTGCTATCAGTGATGTTTTTGTAATGCCATCCATCTCTGAACCGTTCGGGATAGTTCCTTTGGAAGCCATGCAATCAAATGTCCCGGTGGTTATTTCCAAACAATCCGGTGTTTCTGAGATATTGACCCATGCCATCAAAGTGGATTTTTGGGACATCGATGGAATGGCAGATGCCATTTACGGGCTTTGCAATTATCATTCCATTTCGAACATGTTCATTAAATATGGGAAGGAAGAGGTAACAAACCTGAAGTGGAAAAATGCGGCAAAAAAGGTAAAAGAGGTATACGAACAGGTAATTTAGAAGAAGTTAATAATAATATAACGCATTCAGATATTTCATTGAAAGCAATGACAAACTCTGACGATAAAAGGTGTTGAAGCATTTTCAAGGTAGGCTGAGAATTTTTTCATTCAGCTTATTCCAGTTTTTTTTGGTCGCAAACATTTTGTATCGCGATGTTAAATGAGGTAAGCTATGGCTACCAGGATCCATATAATGCAATCAGCATAAGAAACCAACAACTTCAATTATTAAGCAACAGACTTCAAATTTAAATATATGAGAACGATTTGTTTTTACTTTCAGGTTCATCAGCCATACAGGTTGAGGCAATACCGCTTTTTTGATATCGGCGCAAATGCTGACTATTTCAACGAGCATGAGAACAGGTTTATCGTCAGAAGGGTCGCAGAAAAGTGTTATCTGCCGATGAATAACATATTACTCGAACTGATCCAGCAGTACGGTTCTGCGTTTAAAGTCAGTTTTAGCCTTTCCGGAACGGTGATGGAACAGTTTGAAGAATATGCACCCGAAGTATTAAACAGTTTCAAGGCATTGGCACAAACAGGCCAGGTCGAATTTTTGTCTGAAACTTATTCTCATTCACTTGCATCTATTATTGACAAAGAAGAGTTCAAACGGCAGGTAAAAAAACATGCCCAGAAGATCAAGGAACATTTCAACCAAAAGCCAACAACCTTCCGAAACACAGAGCTTATTTATTCTGATGAGATCGGTGCAACTGTTGCTGAAATGGGTTACAACCTGATGTTGGCAGAAGGCGCGAAACATGTTTTAGGCTGGAGAAGCCCTAACTTCATGTATACCAATCCGTTGAACCCGAAGTTAAAACTTTTGCTCAAAAACTATAAATTGAGTGATGACATTGCTTTCAGGTTTTCACAGCAAAGTTGGGATGGGTGGCCTTTGACAACAGAGAAATTTGTCGGATGGCTGGATAGTTTGCCTCCTGAGGAAGAAGTAGTGAATCTGTTTATGGATTATGAGACTTTCGGTGAACACCAGTGGGAGGAAACAGGAATTTTTGATTTTATGAAAAATCTTCCGGGGAGAGTATTCGCATCCAGCGGATTTGATTTTTCACTTCCCGGAGAACTGGTTCAGGTTATGCAACCCGTAGCTTCTGTGCATGTTCCTTATCCGACATCATGGGCAGATGAAGAAAGAGATCTGACTGCCTGGCTTGGGAATGAATTGCAGGATGAGGCTTTCAGAAAACTGTATGAGCTGATCGGAAAAGTCAGGACGAGCAAAGATCCTCAGATACAGCAGGATTGGTTGCGTTTACAGAATTCTGATCATTTTTATTACATGTGCACGAAGTGGTTCTCGGATGGAGATGTGCATAAATACTTCAATCCGTATGGCTCTGCTTATGAAGCATTTATTAATTATATGAATGTTTTGTCAGATTTCAGGCTAAGACTGAAATATTAAGTTACAGTTGATTAGGTTAATTTGGGGGCTTTCTGATACCTGATAGTTTAAAAAAGCCGTATCTTTGCGGTCTTTTTTAAATTTAATCACAATCAGAGAACAATGGAACAAGCTCAATATATATTTGAAGTTAGTTGGGAAGTATGCAATAAAATCGGTGGAATCTACACGGTTCTGGCGTCTAAGTCACCCATCATACAGGAAATTTATCAGGATAAATACATCGTGATCGGTCCGGACATCTGGAAAGGTGTTTCAGAGAATCCAGATTTTGTACAGGATGACAGTTTATTCCCGGACTGGATCCACCATGCCAAGACAAACGGTATCAACATCAGGGTAGGGCGATGGAATATCGCTACCAGACCGATTGCCATACTTGTTGATTTCACGCCTTTTATCGCTGAAAAAGATCTGGTTTTCAAAAGGTTCTGGGAAACCTATAAACTGGATTCCATCAGTGGTGGATGGGACTACATCGAGCCTGCATTATTCGGGTATGCTGCAGGTAAAGCCATCGAATCATTTTACAAATTTTACCTTGACCCGTATCAGCATATTATAGCTCATTTTCATGAGTGGATGACCGGAGCAGGCGTTTTGTACCTTGAAAGTAACACTCCCTTTATCAGTACAGTTTTCACTACACATGCCACGGTTTTGGGCAGATCCATCTCTTCCAACGGGCAGGAATTGTACAATCAGTTGCAATTGCTCCTGCCAAGTCAGAAAGCCAGCGAACTGAGGGTGATTTCCAAGAATTCATTGGAACAAAAAGCTGCAAAAGTAGCTGATACTTTTACAACCGTCAGTGAAATCACGGCAAAAGAATGCGTTCAGTTTTTGGGGAGAAATCCTGATGTTATAACGATCAATGGGTTTGATGATCAATTTGTTCCAAAAGGAAAAAAGTTTACTGATTTCAAAAAATCAGGTAAAAACAAGATACTGGAGGTAGCTTCCCGATTGATCGGGAAAGAATTGCCGGAAGACACTTTCCTGGTGTTGAACAGCGGACGTTATGAATTTCAGAATAAAGGGATTGATCTTTTCATTGACGCTGTTGGCGAATTGAAAAACAGAAAAGAGAAAAGAGAATTGGTTGCCATCATCGCTGTTCCGGCAGGTGCATTCAGTCCTTTACCGCAATTAAAAGAAAATAATGATCAGGTGATCGAAGGCCGGGATAAATTTGTAACTCACCTGTTCAATAATATGGAGCAAGATCAGGTACTCAACAGAATAAAGAGTGCCGGGATCACCAATAATCCTGATCAGAATACACATATCATTTTTGTTCCATGCTACCTGAATGGAAGAGACGGGGTGTTTCAACTCGATTACTATCACTTCCTGTCGGCCATGGATTATACCGTATTCCCTTCTTATTATGAGCCTTGGGGTTACACTCCTTTAGAAAGTGCAGCCTTTGGAATTCCCACGTTGACCACCAAACTTGCAGGTTTCGGGAAATGGGTGATCGATAATTTTGGTGCAGAGCAAAAAGCGGTGACTGTAATTGATCGCAACTACAACAACAATAACGGAACCAATAAAGTCATCGCTGAAGCAATACGCTATTTTATAGCAACCAGCGATACCAATAAGATCAGTAAGACAGCACGTGACATTGCAGAAGCTGCTCATTGGAAACACCTTGCCAATAATTATTTCAGAGCCTGGGAGATTGCATTGCTCAATTCTCAGGACAGGAAGAAGCAACTGGCATTGCCAACCATTCAGGTAAGTTATGAAGCAGGAACTCAGGTGCAACATCTTGAACCCAACTGGAAACAATTGTTGGTGAAAACTGAATTTCCGCCGGCTCTGATAGCTCTTAAAGATTTGACTACCAATATATGGTGGTCATGGAACGACCGCGCAAAAAAACTGATGAATTCCATCGGAGGAGAAGATCTGAGAACGGAAAATCCGATCAAAAGATTGGAAACGCTGTCAATGGAATCCATGAATAAATTGATCTCAGATGAGACATTTTTAAAGGAACTGAATGACATCCATGGCGAATTCAAGGAATATATGGCAAGGGAAATCAATAAAGAGTGCCCCAAAATCGTCTATTTCAGTATGGAATATGGTTTACATACCAGTATAAAAAGTTATTCAGGCGGATTGGGCGTATTGGCAGGAGATTATCTCAAACAGGCCAGTGATTCCAACAAAAACCTGGTCGCCATCGGTTTGCTGTATAAAAATGGTTATTTTAAGCAAGAGATCAACATTGCCGGAGATCAGATCGCAACGATCAAAGCGCAGAATTTTTCTCATTTGCCTATTACACCCGTTGAAGAAGCTGACGGTAGCTGGATGTTTGTAAACCTGGTTTTCCCTGGCAGAATTGTAACTGCCAAGGTCTGGAAACTTATGGTCGGCACCATTCCTTTGTATTTGCTTGATACAGATGTGGAAGAAAATAAGGAAGAAGACAGGTCTCTGACGCACAATTTATACGGAGGCGATAAAGAACACCGTCTGAAGCAGGAACTTTTACTTGGTTTTGGGGGTATCAGGCTGCTCAAAAAACTGAATATCAATCCTGATGTGTATCACAGCAACGAAGGTCATTCTGCCTTTATCGGGATCGAGAGGATCAGGCAAATGATTGAAACTCAAAGACTCGATTATAATGCTGCTTTCGAAGTGGTCAGAGCTTCAACCTTGTTTACAACACATACGCCTGTTCCGGCAGGACATGACAAATTCAAAGAAGATCTTTTGAGGGTATATCTGGGGCATTATCCGAATTATCTGGGCATAGATTGGGAAACTTTCATTGGACTTGGACGAGCCAACGTAAACGATAAAAATGAAGAATTCTCCATGAGTATTCTGGCTACCAACATGTCAAGAGAAGTAAACGGGGTGAGCAGATTGCACGGAAGAGTGTCCAGAGAGATGTTCCAATCCATGTATCCGGCATATTTTACCAATGAAATCAATATAGGCTATGTAACCAATGGTGTGCATTATCATACCTGGACAGATGAAATCTGGAAAAATACATATAGAAAGGCATTCGGTGAGAATTTTGAGAAAGAGCAGACATTGGCGGAACATTGGGAAAAAATATACCAGGTTTCTGATAAGGAAATCTGGGACAACCGATTGAAAGCCAAAGAAAAACTGTTTTCTGAAGTCCTCAAAAAATTTGACACCAACCTCAACTATTATCAGAACAATCCGAAAGTTTTGCTTAAACTCAGGAATAATCTGAAAGGAAATGCGCTGATCTTTGGATTTGCCAGACGTTTTGCTACCTACAAACGAGCAACATTACTTTTCACCAACCTGGACAGGCTGGAAGCGATCGTCAGCAATCCTGAAAGACCTGTATTGTTTTTATTTGCAGGCAAAGCACATCCAAAAGATGTTGAAGGTCAGAATCTGATCAAGCGGATCATTGAAATTTCGAGGATGCCTCAATTTGAAGGAAAAATTCTTTTCCTTGAAAACTACGATATGACCCTTGGTAAATTGTTGACGACCGGAGTAGATGTCTGGCTCAATACGCCTACAAGGCCATTGGAGGCATCAGGAACCAGCGGAGAAAAGGCTATACTAAACGGTGTACTCAACTTCTCTGTCATGGACGGATGGTGGGCAGAAGGATTCCGTGAAGGTGCTGGATGGTCTCTGGAAGAAAGGAGGAGATTTGAATCCCAGGAATCTCAGGATCAACTCGATGCAGCTAAGATTTATGATAAGATACTCAATGATATTTCGGTGAAATTCTTTGATCTTGATGAGAATGGCATTCCGGTAAAATGGGTACAGATGATCAAAAATAATATCGCAATGATTTGCCCGCATTTTACGATGCAAAGGATGATCAATGACTATTACAAACAGTATTATTTGCCTTTGAGAGTCAGTTCTGCATCCATGAAAGCTGATAATTACAGAAACGCTTTGGACTTGAGTGACTGGAAGCAGAAAGTTAAGCAACATTGGGATCAGATCAAAGTTGTCAAAACCAGATTGCTTGATTCGAATAAAATTCCATTGGAGATCGATCAGGAATTTTTGGCTGAAATCACCGTGGAAATTCCTGGTTTGAACAAGGAAGATATTGGTATTGAAGTGGTGATCGGATCCAAAGACAATGGTGGAAAATATATCGTTGAGCTGGTTGAACAACTCAAGGTTGTCTATTCGGAGGAGAACCAGATCACTTACAAATGCTCATTTCCTTTACACCGGGCAGGAATGCACAACTATGCTTTCAGGCTATATCCGAAACATCCGTTGTTGAGTTCAAGGATGGACTTTCCGTTGGTTAAATGGCTTTGATCAAGGGTTGGTATGGTTAAGTTGTCATTGAAGGATATGACCAAATGCTTCGTTTTGCTCGCTTTTGGAACAGTTATTTAGATTTTGTATATTTCTTTTTTCAATGGTTTATCAAGCCTGGATTTGTTGTTTTCTTGTCAAAGACAAATGAATACCGGGTTGCTAACGGGCTCATTAAAGATAGTATAAAATATTAAGCCACCTCAATTGTGCAGAGGAATCAGCATACATGAGGTGGTTTTTTTTGGGGGTTATCAGTTTTATGTGACTTTCCGGAATAATGATAAATTGAAGAGAATCCAGTAATTTTTCAATTGAAAAACAAGGAAAAAGATGTTCGATGATACATATTTTCTGATCTCTTTTATTTTGAAGCTGTTATTTTACCAGTCATAGTATTTTTTTCTATTTTTGAAGTCCAGATATAATGAAGTAAAAGATGAAGCAATTAGTTGTTATGATGGGTGTTTTGTTGATGACCGTATCAATTCAGGCTCAGGTAAATGGTGGGGATATTGAATTGCCGGTTCCTGATAAGGAAGGAGGCTTGCCTTTCATGAAAACATTGGCCGTTAGGGCTTCAGCCAGGGATTTTGACACAATGATGGTGAAATTGACCGAGATTTCCAACCTGTTATGGGCCGCAAACGGTATAAACAGGCCTGAACAGGACAAAAGGACAGCTTCTTCAGCATTGAATGCACAGGATATTGATCTGTATGTTTTGATGGATGAGAAAGTCTATCTTTATGATCCGGATCATCATTTAATGAAATTTGTTGCAAGCGGTGATCATAGAAAAGCGGTTGCCGGGAGCCAGGAAATATTTGCACAGGTTCCGGTGATGGTTGTTTTGGTGTCAGATATATCCAGATTCAGAATGGGAGACGAGTCATCGAGGCTGAACTGGGCGGCTATTGACGCCGGAATTGTTTCACAGAATATTTCACTTTACTGTGCATCTGCAGGTCTTGGAACTGTACCCAGGGCAACCATGGACATTCCGAAACTTAAACAAGTATTGGGTTTAAAAGAAACCCAGTATCCGATGTTGAATCACCCGGTCGGTTTTAAAAAGCAGGTTGTTGCTGCGCCGCACTGATTTTGTAACAGGCTGATTGTGTAATTTTAAGCATAGAAAGATGATCCACAAGTTATTTCCTTTTATAACCATTTCTGTGTTTGCCCTGATTTTCCTCACTTGCGATGATGCTCAGAACAGAAATCCTTCCAAAGAATCAACAGAGCAGGCGGCGCAACCTGAAGAAATTGTAGTGATTTCAGATGAACAATTGATAACAGGTGAATCCGTTGGAAAATTCAGGATAGGCAGGTCAATTCCAGGTAAAGAATCCGTAGCACCTTATCAGATTTCGAGGGAAACCATTTCTACAAATACGGAAGAAGGTCCATATGAAGAGACAGTATATGTCTTAAAGGACCGGGAAAAGGTGTTGATGCATCTGAAACCCGAATTTGATTATGAAACCATGCAATACAATCGTAAAACGGGGGAGATCATTATTTTTTCAGATCAATTCAAGACTGAAAAAGGTATTGGAGTGCACTCGACTATTGAGGATTTTATAAAAGCTTATTCTGATTATAAATTGTGGTACACTTATGTCAGTGGCATGTTTATCATTGAAACACCGGTTTTGGAAGTCCAGTTTATTTTGGATCAGGAAGATTTCAAGGGAGATGTATCCAATGTTGACAGTGAGATCACCAACCTGGAGATATCAGATTTCCGAAAAGGTGCAGAAATCCGGAAGGTGAGGCTTTTTAAATCTGATTTAGAATAAAACAAACTCAAAAATTGTTTTAATACATCTGTTTCATTAGCTGATCGAATTTTATTTTTGGTTTATGGCAGCTCATTTAAACAGCAATTAACAAATCAAATTTTACAAGTAAATTGAATTATATTAATATGCGTAATTTATTATTTTGTATGACCATTTTTTCAATGATAATCGCTTCCTGCAAGGATCATCCTTCAGGGGAAAGCAATGATCTGACAGTTAATCCTTTTTTACAGGAATGGACTACACCTTTTGAAGTACCACCTTTCGACAAGATAAGGGAAGTTCATTATAAACCAGCTATAGAAGAAGCTTTGAAAAAGCATGATCTGGAGATCCAGGCTATTTTGGATAATAAAGCCCAACCCGATTTCAAAAACACCATCGAAGCACTTGAAGAAAGCGGAAAGCTGACCATACGGATCGTAAACGTTTTTAGTGCCATGACTGAAGCTATGACGAACGATACTATGACTGAATTGGCGAAAGAAATATATCCCTTGCTCACACGACAGGCTGATAAAATTACTTTGAACCCTCAATTGTTTGAGCGTGTGAAAAAAGTATATGAACTAAAGGATGAAATGAATTTAAATCATGAACAGTTAAAACTACTTGATAAAACATATAAAATGTTTGTTCGGGGAGGAGCTAATCTGTCTCCTGCTGACAAGGAAAAATTTAAAGCGATCAATGAAGAACTTTCAGGTTTGTCAGTTGAATTTGGAGATCATGTTTTGAAGGAAACCAATAAGTTTGAGTTGATTTTGTCTACTGAAGCTGAGCTTTCAGGTTTGCCTGAAAGCGTCAGGGCTATGGGTGCTGCGGATGCTAAAGCCAGATCATATCCTGAAGGAAAATACCTGTTTTCCATTCAGCGAACCAGTCTTTATCCATTCATAACTTATTCTAAAAGAAGAGATTTGAGGGAAAAGTTATATAAGGCTTACATCATGAAAGGAGATAACAATGATGAACTGGACAATAAAAAAATCCTTTCAAGGATGGTTGTGTTAAGGGCTCAAAGAGCTAAATTGTTAGGCTATGCAAGTCATGCACATTATGTATTAGCGGAAAACATGGCCAAAACACCGGAAAATGTATTCAAATTGTTGGATCAGATCTGGGAACCAGCGCTGAAAGTTGCAAAAAAAGAGCGCCGTATGATGCAGGAAATGATCTATGCTGAAGGGCATAAATTTAAGCTTGAATCCTGGGATTGGTGGTATTATGCAGAAAAGATCAGGCAATCAAAATACGCTTTGAATGAAGAAGAGATCAAGCCCTATTTTGAAGTTAACAATGTGGTTAAAGGCGTTTTTAATGTTGCAAAGAAACTATGGGGACTCCAATTTAAGGAATTGAAAGACATTCCGGTATATCATCCGGATGTAAAAGCTTACCAGGTATTGGACAAAAACGGAGAACATATAGCTGTTTTTTATACTGATTATTATCCCCGGGAAAGCAAAAGAGGTGGAGCATGGATGGATAATTTTTCTCAACAATTTAAAATGGGAGGCAAATTCTTTCATCCGGTAGTGTTCAATGTGGGTAATTTTGACAAACCAACTGATGCCCGGCCAGCTTTACTGAGTTTGGATAATGTGGAAACTTTGTTCCATGAATTTGGACATGCTTTACACGGCATGCTATCAGATTGTACTTATGAATCACTCTCAGGTACAGCCACGCCTTCTGATTTTGTAGAATTCCCATCACAGGTTATAGAACATTGGGCATTTCATCCGGAGTCTCTGAAGGAATATGCTTTTCACTATAAAACAGGTAAAGCCATACCGGATGAATTGGTAAAAAAAATTACTTCAGCGTCCAAGTTCAATCAGGGATTTAATACGGTGGAATTTATTGCTGCCGCATATCTGGATATGTACTATCATACCTTGTCAGACCCGAAAGATCTGGATGTCAAAGTTTTTGAAGAAGAAATCATCAGAAAGACAGGGCTGATTCCAGAAATCGTTTTCAGATACAGAAGTACTTACTACAGCCATATTTTTTCTGGTGAATATTCAGCTGGCTATTATAGCTATATCTGGTCAGAAGTCCTTGATGCAGATGCTTTTGCAGCATTTGAAGCCACAGGTGATATCTTTAATCAGGAACTCGCTTCCAGGCTTAGAAAGCATGTTTTGAGCAGAGGAGGAACAGAAGATGCTATGGATATGTATGTAAAATTCAGAGGTAAGACCCCTGATATCATGGCTATGCTGGATAAAAGAGGATTGCGTTGATGATCTGATGATCTGATGATCTGATAAATAAATAATTATCACTAGTGTCCGACAAAAATTACAAGATTTCTCGCTCCGCTCGGACCTGTCCTGACCGCAGCGTCAGGAATGACAAGGCATTCAGGGGTTTTAGGAGGTTATCGGGTAAGCGGCGGCAATGCCACCGCCTACCCCATAACTTAAACAACTAACTGTCTGTCATTCCTGACGCTGCGGTCAGGACAGGTCCGAACGAAGTGAGGAATCTCGAACAAAAAATTCTATCCTTTTAAATTTTGTCGGACACCATTAAATAATTATATTTTTTGAACATTTGAATATTATAGTATTTCAACATCAGATCATTATTGGATTGGATCATCAGATAATCAGATCATTGGATCAATAGAACATGAAGAAAATGTCTTTGCTGAATTTCAGGCATCAGGGAGTTTTGGAAGCTGGTTGTGATGAAGCAGGAAGAGGTGCATTGGCGGGACCTGTTTTTGCTGCTGCAGTGATCTGGCCAGCATATCTGAATGTTGAAGGGATCAGGGATTCGAAACAACTGACCGCCGGGCAGAGAGAAGCTATGGCCGGGTTGATCATGGAAAATGCGATTGCATACGGGGTAGTCAGTTTGGATGTAGATGTGATCGGAAACATCAACATATTGCAAGCTTCCATTTTGGCAATGCAAAAAGCAGTTTTAATTCTCAATCCCAGGCCTGAGTTATTATTGATCGACGGGAATCGATTTAATGCAATGGATGGATATAAACACGAAACGATTGTCAAAGGAGATTCGACCTATACGTCTATAGCGGCTGCTTCCATTCTCGCAAAAACTGCAAGAGACGCATGGATGAAAAAACTTCATGAAGAACATCCTGAATTTGACTGGTTCAATAATAAAGGTTATGGGACCTTTAAGCATCGTCAAGCTATTTTGAAAACAGGACTTTCCCCACATCACCGTGCCGGATTTTGCCGCAAACTCTTTGATCAGATCCTGGAGTAAAAGCTCTTTTAGTAAAACCCCGGATATGTCCTTTCAATTTATCATAATCGGGTGATTGCTCATTTGGTTTGAAAGGCATCCATCGCCCATTTACTTTCAATTAAGTTTTGTGCCCCAATATGGATTCCTGGTATAATTCATACCAAGAGTTAAAAATATTCACCCAAAAATCACCACTTGCTTATTTATATTCAATCTTAATTGATTAATCATCAACAAAAAACTATGAATTTTATTTTGAAACAGCGTACATAAGTTGTCAGAGAAGCACAAAGAAATTGTATTCAATTTTTATATTATTCAATTCATTTTTGATCCGTTATGATATATGGTCAGATTGGTACTAAACTTTCAAAAATTGTTATAACATATATGTAATGTATTGTAATATAGCTGTCTCTTATACACATCTCCGAGCCCACGAGACAGGCAGAAATCTCGTA
>ERZ761602.2777-NODE-2777-length-26410-cov-241.182053_pt1 | contig 26410 bp, 21 predicted proteins | sample MGYA00512165_ERZ761602 | MGnify/ENA primary metagenome ERZ761602 (study PRJEB28899, sample SAMN02445085) | bioreactor sludge metagenome | biome: EBPR sludge; isolation source: Thorneside wastewater treatment plant | place: Australia: Brisbane, Thorneside...
ACTCGGAGAGGATCTCGACCACGTCGCGGCGACCGATCGGGTCGAGCCCCGACAGCGGCTCGTCGAGGACGAGCAGCCGCGGCCTGATGGACAGTGCCTGCGCGATCGCGACGCGCTGCGTCATGCCCTTCGAGAACGAGCGGATCGGTTTCTCGGCCACCGCCCCCAAGCCGAGACGATCGAGCCACTGCCGGCAGTGCTCGGCCGGCCGATCAAGTTGCAGACGATGCAGGCGGACGCCCATCAGCAGGATTTCCAGCGGCGTCAGGTAGTCGTACAGATAGGGGTTCTCGGGAACGTAGCCGAGACCCAGACGCGCGCGCGGATCGTCGACCGGGACGTCGAAAATCCGCGCCGAACCCGCGCTGACGGCGATCAGTCCCATCAGGATCTTGATCGCCGTGCTCTTGCCGGCGCCGTTGGCGCCGATGAAGCCAAAGGCCTCGCCGGCTTCGACCGTCAGCGTGACACCGCGCAACGCCGGCACGGCCGGCGACTTGAGCTTGCGCCGGTACGACTTGTGCAGATCCTCGATGGCGATCGCTGCGCTCATCGGGGTGGCTCCACCGGAGGATTGGCGTTGAGCACGGGAGTGCCGGATGCATCGAGGCTGAAGCCCATGCCGAGCGAGTCCTGTGGAATCGCCGGCAGCAAACCGGCGCTGACGAGATCGTCGAGCCTTTCGGGTTGCCGTCCGAAGCGCTCACGGTACGCGCCGGCAGCGCCCTGCAGCCGCTCCAGATCGCGCAGACGCTGCGCGCGAACTCGCAGGTAGTTGCGGAAGTTCCCAGCGGGCGAATCCTCGGCCATCGCTTCGACCATCGTCGCTGCGTTGCCGGTCTGGTAGCCCTTCTCGATCCAGATCGCCGCCACGTTCTGCAGCGCCCACTGGTCCTGCACGTTGTTGACTCGTGGCACCGCTTCGAGCAGATGCTTGGCACCGGTCGCCGGATCGCGGTGGAAATGGTAGAAGAGAAAGCCGTAATGGAACAGCGGATACCAGTCGAAGCGCCGCGCCGCCGATGCCCGCCGCAGCACGTACTGCGCCGCATCGAGTTCGCCATTCCAGGGCAGCAGCGCCGCGGCGATGTAGTAGTTGTCCTCGTGCAGTGGATTGAACCAGGCGATGTCTCGCTGCAGCTTTGCCTGCACGGCGTAGTCGCTCGCCTTCATGTATTGCGTCTCGGCCACCAGGACGCGAAAGCCAGCCAGATTCGCCGCCAGGTAGCGGTCACCGCCCGCGAGCAGGACTTGCGCGAAGCGGGGCAGCACGATCAGCAGTTCGGGGTCGGCCGACTCTTGCCGCAGTGTCGACAGCCGCTGCTGCGACCAGCCGAAAACCAGCGCTGAAACGAGCAGCGCGGTGAGCGGCAGCAACGGCAGCGAACGCCGCATCAGGAGAACTCCCTGCGGGCGAAGACCAGGCTGGCAGCCGCCAGCAGCACGCCGATGTAGGCAATGGCCATCGTCACCGACCAGAAGACTGCGTCGCCACCGGGCGCGAGCTGGTACATCGCCCACTCGCGCCAGTCGAGCCGCGACAGGTCGGGCAGCAGCCAGCGGACGAAACCCACCAGGGGATCGTAGCTCGCCACCAGTTCCTCGTCGCCGTCGGCACCACGGGCGAGATAGTCGATCGTTGCGCCGAGCGCCTTGCCGGCGACCGCAAAGGCGGCGCCAAGTGCCAGCGGCAGGACGCTGACGGTTGACAGGGCTGCGATGCACAGCGAGAACGCGCCGACAACCGCGGCGTCTAGGGCGAAGCCGGCGATCGCGCTCCAGAAAGGGGCACCGAGCGAGACGTCAAACTCCTGGACGTAGCCGCCGCCGACGAGCAGGACCGCCAAGAGCAGCAACAAGCCCAGCACGACTGCCGCCAGGATCGTCAGCAGAAACAATGCCAGGAATCGCCCGGCGAGAAAACTCGCGCGCGAAACCGGGTAGGCAAGCGAGAACAGGATCACCCGTCGATCGATCTCGCGGGCAACCAGTTCCTGCACCCAGAACAGGTTGAGCAGAACCAGCGAAAAGCGGACCGCCGAGAAACCGACATCCAGAGCGACGGTTTTCGGGTGTCGCGGCGAGAAGAAGCCCGAGAGATAGGCGATGCCGATCATCAGCACGCCGAGGATGAAGACCGCCTGGAAGCTTCGTCCACGCAAACCCGCACGAAGACCTGAAAGGACGAACTCGAGCATGGTAGCCAAGAAAAAGAGCGGGGCACGCCTCACGGCGCGCCCTTGATTTGTAGCTCGAGGAAACAGCTGTCAGTTCTACGAGGAAGCCGCGGCCGCCGCAGCCGCTGTAGTCACCTCGCCCGCAGTGCAACCACTGGCTGCACAGTCGGTCGAAAGCGCTGAAACCGCACCACCCACGGTCGTACCCGTGAAGACCTTCTTGCCCTTCGCCGAACCGGAGGCCACGGCATAAACGGTGCTCGAGTGATCGACACCGTCCAAGTACACGTTCGCCGAGCACTTCGGCGTAAACGCAACCTTGACAAAACTTCCGGTGGTAACTGAGGCCCCGTTCTTCGCCTCCGCCCCCGAACATATGGTAACCGCGTGCGCAGGAAGAGACGTGACGGCGGCGATGGCGAGCACGGACCCAAGAATAATCTTTTTCATGGAAATTTCTCCGCTTACAAGTATGTATGAGTCAGTTCGTCGAGTTGGCAATAGCCGCGGTGAGCAGGTTGCGGGCATCCGACTGCGCCGACTTGTCCTCACCCTTCTTGGTGTACTCGGTGAATTGCGGAATGGCGATCGCCGCCAAGATGCCGATGATCGCGACGACGATCATCAGCTCGATCAGGGTGAAACCCTTCTGCAGCTTTTTCATGAGATTGGACTCCTTCACGGTGGGTGCAACGGACATTCCGTCGAGTCGACACTATCAATATTCGTGCCAGGCAGGAAACGGCCAAAAAGCAGCGATTCCGGGAGCCCATGACGCCGCGTACTGCCAATTGTCGGCAAACGGATGACGAAAAATGTCACACTTTCGCCCGAAAAAGCAGCTATTGAGGGCGGATTTAACGAACCAATCGGCCGCCGGCCGGCAAGGGGGTGGCTGCCGGGCAGCCGCACGGCCGGCCGCCTACTTGACGCAGACCGCGCGCACCTGCTTGAGATCGGTGATACCCGCCAGCACCTTCTCGATGCCGTCCATCTTCAAGGTCCGCATGCCTTCGTTGAGCGCCGTCGCGAGCAATTCGGCGGCACGCGCGCGCTCCTGGATCTGCTGCTTGATGCGGTCGCTGCCGGCAAGCAGTTCGTGCAGGCCGACACGCCCCTTGTAGCCGCTGCCCGCGCAGACCTCGCAACCGCGCGCGCGATGAAGCGTGAAGCGGCCATCGCGCGCATGCTGCGCCAGCCATTCCTGCCGCACGCGCTCGCTCGCGGCCCGCGGATCGGCCTGCCAGGTGCTGGTGTTCGCCAGTTCGGCGCAGTACTCGTCGAGCAGGCTCGCAATCTCCGCCACCGGCGGCTCGTACGGCTCGCGACACGCCGGGCAGAGGCGCCGGGCGAGACGCTGCGCCAGGATGCCGAGCAGCGCATCGGCGAAGTTGAACGGGTCCATTCCCATGTCCAGCAGGCGATTGATCGACTCCGGCGCACTGTTGGTATGCAGCGTCGCCAGCACCAGGTGGCCGGTCAGCGAGGCCTCGATGCCGATGGCGACGGTCTCGCGGTCGCGCATCTCGCCGACCATGATGATGTCGGGGTCGGCACGGAGGAAGGCGCGCATCACCGTCGCGAAATCGAGTCCGGCCTTCTTGTTGACCTGCACCTGGCGCAGGCCCTTCTGGGTGATCTCGACCGGGTCCTCGGCGGTCCAGATCTTGGTCTCCGGCCGGTTCAGGTGGTTGAGGATCGAATGCAGCGTCGTCGTCTTGCCCGATCCGGTCGGCCCGCAGACGAAGAACAGGCCGTAGGGCTTGGCGATCAGGTTCCTGAGCCGCTCGAGGTTGTGCGGCGTCACACCCAGTTGGTCGATCGGGATCGGTTCGCCGGCACTGAGGATGCGCAGGACGACGTCCTCGAGCCCGCCGGCGGTGGGCACCGTCGCCACGCGCAGTTCGATGTCAAGCGGTCCCCAGCGCCGGAAGCGGATCTTGCCGTCCTGCGGCCGGCGCTTCTCGGAGATGTCGAGGTCGGCCATGATCTTCAGGCGCGTCACCAGCGCGCCGCGGTAGGCCGCCGGGATCTCGATGTAGGGCGACAGCGCGCCATCGCGGCGGAAGCGGACGACGGTCTTTTCCTTGCCCGGGCGCGGTTCGATGTGGATGTCGGAAGCGCCCTTCTGGTGCGCCTCGACGATGATCCGGTTCACCAGGCGGACGAGTTCGTTGTCGGCAGCGGCGCTGAGCACCTCGGCGCCGCTCTCGGCGGCGTCGAGGACCGCATCATCGTCGAGGCCCGACAGCATGTCGCCGACCGAGTCGACCTCGACCGCTGCGGCGAAGAACTGTCCGACGAGTTGCTCGAACTCGTGGCGCGTGCTGACGCGGTACACGATCCGTCTCTTCGGGAAGACGTTGTTCGCCATGCGCGAGGCGCGAACGCGCTCCGGATCACAGGCAATGACGACGACCCCTTCCTGCGTCTCCTCGACCGGCAGCCACTGGTTGGCCTCGACGTAATCCCGCTTCAGGTTGCGCAGCAACTCGGTCGGCCGCAAGCGGTCCGGCCTGAACGGCTCATAGGGCACGCCGCAGAACTTCGCCAGTGCGCTGCCGATCGCCGCCAGCGGCACCTGGAAATCGGCGGTCAGCACCTGCTCGAGGTCGAGCTGCTTGCGGCGTGCCGCCTTTTGCGCCAGATCGAGTTCGGCAGCCGAGATGACCGCGTCACTGACCAGCGCGTCGTACCTCGTCTTCGGTATCGCTGGCGGCGGATTGCGTCGCTGCGCGAAGGCGACGGCGAGCGTCTGCGCCAGCGCCTGGACGCCCTCGTCGGCGACTGCCGGAAACGGGGTGTCCGAGCGATTGTTGATCAATTGCACGACACCGAGCAGTTCGCTCGTCTGCGCGTTGCTGATCGGCGCCACCAGCATCTGCTTCGAGCGGTAACCGGTGCGCTCGTCGACCGCTTTCAGGAAACCGAGCCGCGGACTGTGTTTCGCCAGCTCGTCCTGGTCGTAGACGTCGCGCAGGTTGAGCGACCGGCCAGATACGGCAACGTAGCCGGCGACGCTCTGCTCGGAAATCGGCAGACGGATGTCCTTGTGCGTGTTGAGGCCCGTCTTGACTTTCGAGACGATGCTGTGGCGATCATCGCTGACGAGGTAGATCGTCAAGCGGTCGGCGTGGAAGAGCTCGCAGATGTCTTCCGACATCTCGAGAATGATCTCGTCGATGTTGCTCGCGCCGTGGATCCGGTTGGTGACGCGCTGCAGGTTCTTGAAGAAGCTCAGGCGTCGACTCATGTCGCCGAGGTTGCCGTCGATGGGCCAGTTCGCTGCCGACATGCCGTTTAGAACTCGAAGACCTGGTTGTTGTAGAGCATCTGCGGCTTGTGCGCACCCGCGTCGGACTCGATCTCGGCCATCGTCAGTTCGATCTGGCTCGGCTTGAGATGGCTGACGAAGACTTCGACCCTGGCCGACAGATTCTGCAATTCGGCCGCGAGCAGGCGCGGACAAAGGTGCCTGGACATCTCGGCCAGCCGCTGCTCGCGATTCGGAAAGGCGGTTTCGATCAGCAGGTAGCGCAGGTTGGCAATCTGGTTGACCAACGGCCAGAACGCCGGGTTGACAGTCGTGTCGCCGGTGAAGACGAGGCTGCCGGCTCCCGAATCGAGCTGATAGCCGACAGCGGGCACGGTGTGCCGGGCCGGCAGAGCGGTGATCTTCCGCGCTCCGAGTCGAACCGACTCGCCGACCGTCAGCGGGCTGTATTGCATCGCCGGCCGCTCCTCGCTCGGGATCGCACTGAAGTCGGGCCAGATCTCCCAGTTGAAGATGTGCCGGCCGATGATATCGAGGGTCTCGGGAATCGCATGCACGATCACCGGCTCGGTCCGCAGATCGGCAACCGAATCGATCAGCAATGGCAACGAGCCGGTGTGATCGAGGTGGGAGTGGGTCAGGAAGACATGATCGATGCGCGCCAGTTCCGCCAGTGGCAGGTTGGTCACGCCCGTACCGGCGTCGACCAGAATGTCGTCGTCGACGAGGATCGCCGTCGTTCCCAGATGGCGCCCGCCGATGCCGCCGCTGCAACCGAGGATCCTGACTTTCATGCTTCCTCCCACGGCCGGCAGTTGCGGCTTTCATGGCGACGTCTCGCCGACCGCGCTGCAGGCATTTCTCCAACCCGCCGTGAGAGGACGCGATCGGCCATCAGGTCTTGAGGATGAACTCCATCTTCACTCCGGCAATCTCGATCAGATCGCGGTCTTCCAGGCGCCTCGCTGACGAATCGATCGGTTGCCCGTTCAACAGCGGGAACACCGTGCCTTCGACATGACTGAGGAAGTAGCCCTGCGGGCGCCTGGCGATCACCGCCACCTGCCCCGGCCGGCCGAGTGAAGTCAGGGTCTTGGTCAGTTGCAACTGATGCCCGACGTTGCTGCCGCTGAGCAGGCGGATGGTCGCGGTCGGCAGGTTCGCCGTCTCGGCGCCAGTCAGCGAGGTTGCCGCCGACGCCGTGACGCCACTCGTCGCGATGCCGGAAACGGACTCGAAACGGAACGGCGCCGACCGCTCGGCCTCAGCCTCTTCCACCGGCGAGACGGCTTCGGCAAGATACTTCATCTTGTATTTGCCCAGTTCGATGACGTCGCCGTCCTTGAGGAAGTGCTTGCGCACCGACTGCCCATTGACCAATGTGCCATTGGTGCTGTTGAGATCCTCGAGAAAGGAATCGTTCAGTATGGTCACGACCGCGGCATGCTCGCCGCTGATCGCCATGTTGTCGATCTGGATGTCGTTGTGCGCCTTGCGGCCGATGCTCATGCGCTCCTTGCGCAGCTGGATTTCCTTGAGAACCAGACCGTCCATGCTCAGTATCAGCTTTGCCATCGCCTTCCCCGTCTTCAAACATGCCACGACCAGAATCTCGACCAGCCCCCGGCAGCTGCTGGAAACTCGCGCAGAACCCTGATCAGCACCACCGAGACGTTGTCCTCGCCGCCATTGTCGTTGGCCATCTGCACCAGATGGTTTGCCAGCACTTCGAGGTTGTCCCCGAGGGTCAGCAGCACCTGCCGGATGTCGGCCTCTTCGACCATGTCGTAGAGACCGTCCGAGCAGAGGAGATAGAGGTCACCTGGCCTGACCTGGTGCAGATGAATCTCGACATCGACCTCGGCATCGACACCGACGGCTCGCGTCACGAGGTTCCGGTTCATCGAAAAGCGCGCCTCTTCGGGCGTGATCAGTCCGCTGTCGATCTGCTCCTGCAACAGCGAGTGGTCGCGCGTCAGGGCGACAAACTCGTCGCCGCGCAGGCGATACAGGCGCGAGTCTCCGACATGGGCGACGATCACCTGATCATCGCAGAACACGCTGGCCACCAGCGTGGTACCCATGCCGCCAAAGCGCTCCTCGTCCTCGGCAGCGCGATAGATCGCCGAGTTGACGGCCTCGATCTGTTCGATCAGGCAGCGGACGCCAAAAGGCTGTCCGGTCGAGCTCTCGATGCGGTGCGCCGGAGTACTGGCAAAAGCGGCGTTCAGCCCCTTGGCGAGCAGCGTCGTCGCCATTCGGCTCGCCACTTCGCCCGCATTGTAGCCCCCCATTCCATCGGCGAGGATCGCCAGGCCGTGTCTCGCGTCGGCAAGTACCGAATCCTCGTTCTGCCCGCGCACCAGACCAGTGTCACTGCGCTCGACGATTTCCAGGGCGGGGGAAAATCTGTTCGTCAACTGCGTCCCCGACAAACCGTCAAGGAGGCTGGCCGCCGCTCGAGCCGACATCGCCGCTCGAGCAGAGGCCTGCCCGGCGGCCCGGCGACGGCCGGCCATCTGTCCGCACTATCCGCCATGAGGCAACTCGACCCCGACACCACGTACACGCGCCATCTCGACGAGCCGTGCCGCAACTGCCAGATCCTGGATGGCCATGCCCTGCGACTCGAAAAGCGTGATCGCTTCGGCAGTGGACCGTCCGGGCTGCAGGCCGCAGATCACGTCGCCCAGTTCAACCAGTTCGCGCGCCTGCAGGCGTCCCTTCTCGAGCAGGGGCAGGAGGTCGCCCGCCTCGCGCAGTGCGGTTTCGACGCTGTCGACGACGATCGGTGAACAGCGCCTGACGACGTCCTCAGCCACTTCCTGCCGGATCAGCGAGTTCGAGCCGGCGGCGTTGATGTGGGTTCCCGGCGCCAGCCATGCGGCATCGAAGAGTGGAGTCGCCGCGGTCGTCACGGTACTGACGATATCGCTGCCGCGCACCACCTCTTCGGGCGAAGCCGCCGCGCTCACCTCGATGTCGAGTCGTTGCGAAAGCCTGGCGCAGAAAGTCTGCAGGCGATCGGCCCGGCGCGCGAACACCTTGACGCGCTGCAACGGGCGGGCCGCAGCGATCGCCTCGATATGCCCTTCGGCCTGCCAACCGGCGCCAAAGACTCCCGCCACGCGGGCATCGGGTCGCGCCAGCCAGCGAGTCGCCACACCCGAAGCGGCCGCCGTGCGGACCATGCCGAGCCGGTCGGCCTCGAGCACGGCCAGCAGGCGGCCACTCGAGGCCTGGTAGAGATGGACCAGAAAGCGAACGCCGGAGCGGTTGCTCGTGTAGGCCTTGTAGCCGATGACGTCGAGTTGTGGCAGCGCCCCCTGCAGAACGTGCAGCGTCGTCTGCGGCAGGCGCGTGCGCTGCCGTGGCACATCCTGCGCCTGCCGCAGCGACAGCGCACGATGCGCGGCTTCCACCTCCGCCAGCGCCAGCGGCATGGTCAGCATTCCCGTAACGTCCTGTTCACTCAGAAACAGCGCCATGTCTTCCTCGCTCCCGACCAGCAGTCGATCGCTCTTGACGCCCCGCCGCCAGCCGGCAGGACCCCATCCCGGATTTTACTTGTAAACTGCCAACGGCAAAGGCAAACAAGAAGGGCAGACCGCAGCCTGCCCTTCTTGCGGAACCATCAGGCCCCTTGCGCGCTAGATCATCGCCTTGATCAGCTTGCCCATCTCGGACGGATCGCGCGTGACCTTGAAGCCACACTCTTCCATGATCGCCAGCTTGGCATCGGCGGTATCCGCGCCGCCGGAAATCAGCGCGCCGGCGTGACCCATGCGCTTGCCGGCAGGGGCGGTGACGCCAGCGATGAAACCGACGATCGGCTTCTTCATGTTGGCCTTGCACCACTGCGCAGCGTCCGCCTCGTCGGGACCGCCGATCTCACCGATCATGATCACCGCGTCGGTCTCCGGATCGTCGTTGAACAGGCGCATGATGTCGATGTGCTTGAGGCCATTGATCGGGTCGCCGCCGGTGCCGACTGCCGATGACTGGCCGAGGCCGATTTCGGTCAACTGGCCGACGGCCTCGTAAGTCAGCGTTCCCGAGCGCGAGACGACGCCGATGCGGCCCTTGCGGTGGATGTGACCGGGCATGATGCCGATCTTGACTTCATCCGGCGTGATCAGACCGGGACAGTTCGGACCGAGCAGCAACGTCTTCTTGCCGCCCGCGGCTTCCTTGCGCAACATCTTGTTGCGCACGACGAGCATGTCGCGAACGGGAATACCCTCGGTGATGCAGACGACGAGGTCGAGGTCGGCCTCGACCGCTTCCCAGATCGCCGCTGCAGCTCCCGGTGGCGGCACGTAGATCACCGAAACGGTGGCGCCGGTCTGGGCTGCGGCTTCCTTCACCGAACCGTAGATCGGGATGCCGAAAATGCTCTCACCAGCCTTCTTGGGGTTGACCCCGGCGACGAAGCAGTTCTTGCCGTTGGCGTATTCCTGGCATTTCTCGGTGTGGAACTGGCCCGTCTTGCCGGTGATACCCTGGGTGATGATCTTGGTGTCCTTGTTGATCAGAATCGACATGTTGGGCTCCTTAACTGACCGCGGCAACGATCTTGGTGGCGGCGTCGGCCATGGAATCGGCAGTGATGATCGGCAGGCCGGATTCGCCGAGGATCTTCTTGCCGATGTCTTCGTTGGTTCCCTTCATGCGCACGACCAGCGGTACCGCAAGATGGGTTTCCCGGGCTGCAGCGACGACGCCGGTGGCAATCGTGTCGCAGCGCATGATGCCACCGAAGATGTTCACGAGGATGCCCTTCACCTTCGGGTTCTTGAGCATGATCTTGAACGCCTCGGTGACCTTCTCGGTCGTCGCACCGCCGCCGACGTCGAGGAAGTTGGCGGGCTCGGCGCCGAACAGCTTGATCGTGTCCATCGTCGCCATCGCCAGACCGGCGCCATTCACCAGGCAGCCAATGTTGCCGTCGAGCGAGATGTACGACAGGTCGTGCTTCGAGGCCTCGAGCTCGTCCGCATCCTCCTCGTCGAGGTCACGGAAGGCCATGATTTCCGGCTGCCGGTAGAGCGAGTTCGAATCGAAGTTGAACTTGGCGTCGATCGCCTTGATGTTGCCGTTGCCTTCGAGGATCAGCGGATTGATTTCGGCCAGCGAGGCATCCGTTTCCATGTAGCAGCGATACAGGCCCTGCAACGTCGCCACCGCCTGCGCCACCGATTCGGCGGGGACGCCGATGCCGACCGCGAGTTCAGTCGCCTGCGCGTCGCTGAGCCCATCGACCGGGTCGATGAAAACCTTGAGGATCTTCTCCGGAGTGTCGTGCGCCACCTTTTCGATGTCCATGCCCCCTTCGGACGAAGCCATCATCGCCACCTTCTGCGTCGTGCGGTCGGTCAGCGCAGCGACGTAATACTCCTTGCGAATGTCGGCGCCCTCTTCGATCAGCAAGCGACGCACCTTTTGCCCCGCCGGGCCGGTCTGGTGGGTGACGAGTTGCATGCCGAGGATCTGGCTGGCGTATTGACGAACTTCGTCGAGCGACTTCGCCACCTTGACGCCACCGCCCTTGCCGCGGCCACCCGCATGGATCTGGGCCTTGACCACCCAGACCTTGCCTCCCAGGGATTCGGCTGCCTTGACCGCATCTTCGACGGTCGGACAGAACACCCCGCGCGGAACGACGACGCCGAATTTCTTCAGGAGTTCCTTGCCCTGATATTCGTGAATTTTCATGCGCTTTCCTTGCTTGAGTTAAGGTTGCGAAACGTAATGAACCACGGGCAGGACGCCCTACCCAGGCTTCTGGCCGCGGTACCAGCGCGGGTAATAGCGCTGTACTGCGTCCGAATGCGACTCCAGAGCGTGACACCGATCGAGCTGATAGGGCTTGTGGGCACTATCGTCGCTATCCGGCACGTCGCTGGCAAAGGTCTGCAGCGCAGCCGTCGGCAGGAACATCAGCAGTTCGCTGAGATGTGAGCACCCGCGCGTGCCGCGGAAGAGCTGCTTGACCGCCGTGCGGAAGCCGTGAAACAGGTTGAGCCCGACCAGTTGCGCATAGTCGGTGGTGATGCGGTCGCAGTAGCCGACGTAAGGCATGCCATCGATGCAGGCCGCGGCATCGCGGATGGTCATCTGATGATCGATCGTCACCCGCACCGACATGTCGTGCACCGGCTCGCCGCGCCTGCGCAACCCCGACGAAAGCGGGTAATCGTGGTCCTTGACGTCGGTCAGACGAGCCTCGATGTCCCAGCAACCATCGTCGCGGCGGTAGCCTTCGAGCTGGACGCTGCGAACGTGCTTGCGAGTCCGTTGGGCGGTGGTGGGAGGCAGCGGCATCGATGATCGGAGGGATTTGCGAAGACGGCTGGATTTCGCGGCTGGCAAGGAATTCTACAGCAAAAATCCCGGCCATCGTGGCGGAATTCATAATTATGGATTCCCGGTTGCCGACCGACACAGCCGCGCCCGCGGCCGGCGCCAGCGGCCGCGGGCGCCGGACCGATGTCGCCTGGTACCCGGCTTCAGCAGCCCATCACGCGCCTGATCTCAGCCAGCCCGGCGGACAGCATCGCCAGATCCTGTGGCTCGTTGAGCCTCATCTCCTCGAGCACGCCAGCGGCGGCAGGCGTCGCCGGCAAACGCCCGCCAAGCACCTGGCGCAGCAGATGCTGCCGCAACTCCGTCAGTTCCGCCGCCAGCCGCGCGCGGGCGCGCGCCTGCCAGCGGTTGCCGGCAGGCAGGCGCCCGATCGCAGCGGCCAGCCAGTCGAGATCGAGCTGGCTGGCGAGTTCGGCCAAACCGCGCGCCACCTCTTCCAGCGACCGGGAACAGGCGCGAGCCAGGTTCACCCGATCAATGGCGCCGACGATCGCCGCCGCGTCTGCCGCCAGCGCCGCGGCCGCCAGTTCGCCAACCTGCCCCTGCCGTGCCCGGTCGATCGCCGCGACGACCGCCGGTCGATACTCGTCAACCAGCTGACCAATCGTCATTCCGCCGAGGTGCTGCGCCAGGATCAGCTCGCTGGCTGCCGCCGTCATCGAGCGCACGGCGAGCATCAGCTCGATCTGCCGGGCGGTAGCGAGCGCGAGATCGAGCGCCTCGATCTCGCGCCACAACGCCTCGGCGTCGAGTATCCGGCTGGTGGCATACCAGGCGCTGGCCACCTGCGCCGGCGAAGCGCCCGTCTCGTCGGCAAGACGCAGGACGAAGGTGGTTCCCATCCGGTTGACGAGGCGATTGACCAGTTGCGTGCTGATGATGTCCCGCTGCAGCGGATGTGCCGCCATCTGGGTACGGCAGGAGTCCTGCAGGACGCTCGGGAAGTAGCTTTGCAGCAGGTCACGAACATCGCCACTGTCGGGCAGATCGGAGGACAGCAACGCCTCCTTGAGGGCGATCTTGGCGTAGGCCAGCAACACGGCGATCTCGGGCGCGGTCAGTCCACGCTTCTGCTGACCGCGTTCGGCGAGACCCTTGTCGTCGGGCAGGAACTCGACGGCACGGTGCAGGGCGCCGCGCGCTTCGAGACTGCGGATCAGCCGCGCATGGGCCGGCAGCAGCTCGCCTGCGGTGGCCACTTCGAGCGCGATCGCCTGCGTCTGCTGGTAGTTGTCCGCCAGCACCAGAGCCGCCACCTCGTCGGTCATCGAGGCGAGCAGCGCGTCGCGCTGCCTGCCGGTCATTTCGCCATTGGCGACCAGGCCGGCAAGCAGGATCTTGATGTTGACCTCATGGTCCGAGCAGTCGACACCTGCCGAATTGTCGATCGCGTCGGTGTAGATGCGGCCGCCGTTGAGGGCAAATTCGATGCGGCCCTTCTGGGTGAGGCCGAGGTTGCCACCCTCGCCGACCACGCGTGCCCGCAACTGGCCGGCATCGACGCGCAGGATGTCGTTGGCGCGGTCGTTCGCCTCCTGATGACTCTGGCTGCCGGCCTTGACGTAAGTACCGATGCCGCCGTTGTAGAGCAGGTCGACCGGCGCCTGCAACAGGTTGCGGATCAGTTCGGGCGGCGACATCTGGGCGGCGTCGGTCGCCAGCCAGGCCTGCACCTGTGGCGACAGCGGAATCGTCTTGGCGGTACGCGACCAGACGCCACCGCCGTCCGAGATCAACGCCGGATCGTAGTCGGCCCACGACGAGCGCGGCAGTTCGAACAGGCGCTGCCGCTCGGCGTGGCTGCGCGCCGCGTCCGGATCGGGATCGATGAAGATGTGGCGGTGATCGAAGGCGGCAAGGAGCCGGATTTCGCGCGACAGCAGCATGCCGTTGCCAAAGACGTCGCCCGACATGTCGCCGATGCCGACGACGGTGAAGGGTTCCGTCTGGATGTCGCGACCCATTTCGCGGAAGTGCCGCTTGACCGCTTCCCAGGCGCCGCGTGCGGTGATGCCCATCTTCTTGTGGTCATAGCCGACCGAGCCGCCGGAGGCAAAGGCGTCACCCAGCCAGAAACCGTATTCGATGGCGATGCCGTTGGCGATGTCCGAGAAGCTCGCCGTCCCCTTGTCGGCGGCGACGACCAGGTAGGGATCGTCGCCATCACGCCGGCGGACACCGACCGGTGGCACCACCTGCCCGTCGACGAGGTTGTCCGTCAGGTCGAGGAGGCCGCGGATGAAGGTCGAATAGCAGGCGACACCCTCGCCCTGCCAGGCCTCCCGCTCGCTCGCCGGCGGCAAGCGCTTGCAGACGAAACCGCCCTTCGAGCCCAGCGGAACGATCACGGCGTTCTTGACCATCTGCGCCTTGACCAGGCCGAGCACCTCGGTACGGAAGTCCTCCATCCGATCCGACCAGCGCAGGCCACCACGGGCGACGCGGGCACCACGCAGGTGCACACCCTCCAGCCGTTCGCTGTAGACAAAAATCTCGTACAACGGCGTTGGTGCCGGCAGGAAGGGGATCTCGCGCGAGGACAGTTTGAACGACAGGTAAGCCTTCGCCTGACCATCGTTTGCCGCCTGGTACGCGTTGGTACGCAGTGTCGCCGAGATGGCCGTCTGCAGGGCCGAGAGAATCCGGTCGTCATCGGGATTGCTGACCTGCAGCAGCGCCATCGTCAGTTCGTCGCCCAGCGCAGCGGCGCGGGCAGCATCGGCCGTCGGGGAAAACAGCGCGGCGAAGAGTTCGACGAGGCGACGGGTGATGTCGAAGTGGGTCGCCAGGCAGCGCTCGACGTAGGCCTGGCTGAATGGCAGTCCGGCCTGCCGCAGGTAGCGGCTGTAGGCACGCAGGATGCCGATCTGGCGCCCATTGAGGCCCGCCAGCAGCACCAGTCGATTGAAGCCGTCGTTCTCGGCCTGGTCGCGCAGCAGGCGCTCGAGCAGCTCGACGAAGGCCTGCCGCGTCGCTTCGTCGTCGAGCGCTCGTGCATCGGGCAGGCGGACGGCGAAGTCGGCAATGTGCAGGTCACCCGCCGGCAGGCTGAACGGCTGCTCGGACAGCACCGTCAGACCGAGATTCTCGAGCACCGGCAGGATCGCCGACAGCGGTCGCGGACGGCCACGGCGAAAGAGCTTCAGGTGCTGGTGCGCGCCGTCGTCGCCCTGCGCCGCGCTCAGCTTGACCTCGACCAGGCCGCTCCGTTCGGCGGCCTGCAGGCAGTCGAGATCCGACACCGCTGCGGCCGGCGTCACCCGCTCCTGGTAAGACAAGGGCAGTTCGCGCGCGTAGCGGCGCAGCAGGCGGTTGCCATGCTCCTCCCCATAGTGGCCGACGAGATTCTGCTTCAACTCGTCGCTCCAGCCGCGCACGATGCGCGCCGTCTGACGCTCGATCGCCGCCGCATCGTACGCGTAGTACGTTCCAGCCGGCGTACGGGCAATGAAGTGCAGGCGCGCGAGACGCGACTCGCCGATGGTGACGAAGTAGTCAACCCGTTCCGCGGCCAGCGCTTCATGGAGCAGCGCCGAGATGCGCTTGCGGACCGTCGTGTCGAAACGGTCACGCGGCATGTAGGCGATGACCGAAACGTAGCGCCGCCAGCGGTCGTCACGCATGAAGACACGCACCTGCTCGCGCTCGTGCAGCGCGACGATGCCGCGGGCGATGCGCACCAGGTCGGCATGCGCGATTTCGATCAGTTCGTCGCGCGGATAGGTCTCGAGGACGTTGAGCAGGGTCTTGTCGCGGTGGCTGCGCGCGACGAAACCGATCTCCTGCCGCACGGCGGCCACCTTCTGCCGCAGCAGCGGAATGTCGGTCGCCGACACATGGTAGACGTGCGCCGTGTACAGGCCGACGAAAGCGCGCAGGCCGACGATGCGGCCGCTGCCATCGAGACGCTTGACGCCGATGAAGTCGAGATAGGCCGGACGATGGACCGAAGAACGGGCGTCGGCCTTGACCAGGATCAGCGGCGAAGGGTCGCTGGCCAGCTCGTCGATCTCGCCCGGAATTGCCGCCAGACAACGGCCAAAACGCGGGTGGCCAGCCTGCCGCAGGATGCCGAGCCCGCTGTCGGCGATGCGGCTCAGGTGCTGCTCGCCGGCAGCGACGCGGTACTCGGCCGCGCCAAGGAAGACGAAGTTGTTGACGGCGATCCAGTCGAGGTACTCGGCCGCCTCGGCGTCGGTGGCGAGTTCGCCGGCAGCAGCGCGCATGTTCTGCTGAATGGCGGCGCCATCATCGACCGCCGACCGCACGTCGGCGAGAACGCCGGTGATTTCCTGCTGCAGCTCGTCGACTTCCGAGCTGTCGCCGATGCGGTCGATCTCGAGATGAATCCAGGACTCGGTCCGGCCGCCCTGCCCACCATGCGGAGTGATCCGCTGCAAGTCGCCGTCGGGCCCGCGTTCGACGCCGAGCAGCGGGTGCAGCAGACGGTGGATCGCCAACCCACGGCGATAGACGACCATGGTGATCGAATCGACGAGGAAAGGCATGTCGTCGGTGACGACGTCGATCACGGTATGCGGCGAGTGCCAGCCGTGGCGATCGAAGTCCGGCGTGTAGAGGGCGAGCACCGGTTGCCGCGGCGACCGCCGCTCACCGAGGCGATGATGCTGGACGGCGGCACCGACGAGTTCTTCCGGACTCGCGTCGCTGCCGCCGGCAAAATCGAAGTCGACGTAGTAGCAGTCGAGAAAGCTGCTGACCGACGCCGACAGCCTCAGTCGAGCGGCGATTTCGTGCACGTCGCGGCGCAGGTTGCTTGCGGTTTCAGACATCGTCGCCATGGCGCTCTCCTTGGACGGGGACGGTGACAACGCAGAGCCGGGCAGCGGTCGGCGCCGGCTGCAGGGCAAGCGGCGGGGACCGAGGCGAGGCGTCCCATCCGGTGGCAGGCCGGGTGTTTCGCCACGGAATGGCGGCGCCACCGGCGCGCCACCATTCTCAGTGATGCAGAATCTTGGCCAGGAACTGCTGCGCGCGCTCCGAGCGCGGATTGCCGAAGAACGCCTCCTTGCTGTCGTCCTCGACGATCCGCCCCTGGTCCATGAAGATCACGCGGTTGGCGACGCGGCGGGCAAAGCCCATCTCATGCGTCACGCACATCATGGTCATTCCTTCCTGCGCCAGTTCGGTCATGACGTCGAGCACCTCGTTGATCATTTCCGGATCGAGCGCCGACGTCGGCTCGTCGAACAGCATGCAGATCGGGTCCATCGACAGCGCCCGGGCGATCGCCACGCGCTGTTGCTGCCCCCCCGAGAGCTGGCCCGGGTATTTCTCGGCCTGCACCCGCAAGCCGACGCGGTCGAGCAGCTTCAGCCCCTTCTCACGCGCCTGTTCCGGGTTGCGACCGAGCACCTTGACCTGTGCGATCGACAGGTTGTCGATGATGCGCATGTGCGGGAAGAGCTCGAAGTTCTGGAAGACCATGCCGACCGTTGAGCGCAGCTTCGAAAGGTTGGTCTTGGGATCGCCGACCGAGACACCATTGACGATGATCTCGCCGCTCTGGAAGGGCTCGAGGCCATTGACGCACTTGATCAGGGTCGACTTGCCCGATCCGGACGGCCCGCAAACGACGATCACCTCGCCCTTGTGGACCTGCGTCGTGCAATCGGCGAGAACCTGGAAGGAACCGTAGTGCTTGCTGACCTTGTTCATCGAAATCATCGAAGTCTCCTCGCGACTGTGTCCGGCCGGCCTCAGGCCGTCTTCATCCTGTTCTGGTAGTGGCGGACGACCCGCGATGCAGCAAAGCAGAGAACGAAGTACACCGCGCCAGCAAAGAGCAGCAACTCGACCAGCCGGCCGTCGCGGTCACCGACCTTGTAGGCGGCGCCAAAGAAATCGGCCAACGCCGAAACATAGACCAGAGAAGTGTCCTGGAAGAGGATGATCCCCTGCGTCAACAACAGCGGCACCATGTTGCGGAAGGCCTGCGGCAGCACCACCAGCCGCATCGCCTGGCCGTAGGTCATGCCGAGCGCACTCGCCGCCGCCATCTGCCCCTTGGGTACCGACTGGATGCCGGCGCGGATGATCTCCGAGTAATAGGCGGCTTCGAACAATGCGAAGCCGGCGATCGCCGAGGTCAGCCGCATGTCGGTGCCGCGCGGCAGGCCGAACAGGCTCTCGAGCAGGTGCGGCACGATCAGGAAGAACCACAGGAGCACCATCACCAGCGGCACGGCACGGAAGAGATTGACGTAGCCGGCAGCGAACCACGACAGCGGCGTGATCGACGACAAGCGCATCAACGCCAGCAGCGTTCCCCAGACGATGCCGAAAACGACGGCGCTGAGCGTGATCTCGAGCGAGATCTTCATCCCGTCCCAAAGGAAGGGCAGCGCATTCGGAATCGACGACCAGTCGAACTCATGCATCTCACTTTCCTCCGATGTAGCCGGGAACGCGCACGTGCGCCTCGACCCAGCGCATGCCGAACATGACGACGACGTTGAGCAGCAGGTAGGCGACGGTAACGGCGATGAACGACTCGTAAGGCTGTGCCGTGTAATCGACCAGTTGCCGGCCCTGCGCCGCCAGTTCGAGCAGGCCGATCGTCGAGCAGACGGCCGAGTTCTTGAAGATGTTGAGGAACTCCGAGGTCAGCGGCGGCACGATCAGGCGCACCGCCATCGGCAGCATGACATGACGATAGGTCTGCGGCAGCGTGAAACCGAGCGCCAGACCGGCGTTCTTCTGCCCGGGCGGCAGCGAGTTGATCCCCGAGCGCACCTGTTCGGCGACGCGCGCACTGGTGAACAGCGCGAGGCAGATCATCGACGACAGGAACTGCTGCACGATCGGGTTCGTCTGCTTGAACGCGTTGCCGAGCTTCTCCGGCAGCAACTCGGGCATGACGAAGTACCACAGGAAGAGCTGCACGAGCAGCGGGATGTTGCGGAAGACCTCGACGTAGGCCGTCGCGATGCCGGCCAGCCACTTGTTGGGAACGGTGCGCAGGACACCGACGACGGCGCCGAGCAGCAGCGCGATCAGCCAGGCGGACAACGACAGGCCGACGGTCATCTTCAGCCCGTAGAACATCCAGTCGAGATAGGTCGAGTCGTCGCCGGTCGCCGTCGGCTGCAGGAAGACTCCCCAGTTCCAGTTGTAGGCCATTGCGCCCCTCCCGCGTCACGGGCGCGGCAGCCGGACGGCCGCCGCAACCCGCCGGATAGCCAGTCGAAAGCCTAGTCGAAGGCCTTGTCGTTCGGCGACTTGTAAATGTTCTGCACGGCCGTCGACAGTGGGAAGTTGAGGTTCAGCCCCTTCGGCGGGATCGGCTGCAGGAACCACTTGGCGTAGATCTTCTCGGCCTCACCGGAAGTCATCACCTTCGCCAGCGCATTGTCGACCACCTTCTTGAATGCCGGGTCATCCTTGCGCAGCATGCAGCCGTAGGCTTCGTACGACTGCGGCGTGCCGACCACCACCCAGTCGCTCGCCCGCTTCGCCTTGGCCATTTCGCCGTAGAGCAGCGCATCGTCCATCATGAACGCCACCGCGCGGCCGGTCTCGAGAGTCAGGAACGACTCGCCGTGATCCTTGGCGCTGATGATGTTCATCTTCATCTGCTTCTCCTCGTTCATCTTGCGCAGCAGACGCTCGGAGGTGGTACCGGCAGTCGTGACGACGTTCTTGCCGGCGAGATCGGGGAAGTCCTTGATCCCCGAGTCGGTCTTGGTCATCAGGCGGGTACCGATGACGAAGATCGAGTTCGAGAAGCTGACCTGCTTCTGACGCTCGGTGTTGTTGGTCGTCGAACCACACTCGAGGTCGACCGAGCCATTCTGGACCAATGTGATGCGATTCGCCGAAGTGACCGGCAGCAGGCGGACATCGAGCTTCGCCAGTTTCAGCTCCGCCTTGATCGCGTCGACCACCTTCAGCATCAGTTCGTGCGAGTAACCGATGACCTGCTGCTTGTCATCGTAATACGAGAACGGAATCGACGATTCGCGATGACCGAGCGAGATTGCGCCGGTATCCTTGATCTTCTTCAATGTCCCGGTCAGTTCCTGCGCCATGACCGGCGCCGACAGCAGACTGGCAACGAGACCGGCGACGAGCGCGCCGCGCAGTGAGTGTTTCAACATCGTGTCTCCTTCCTTCTCAGTGGAATGGTATATCGGCTCTTCGGGCCATGCCGAGCGCCGCGATTGTGGCATGAGTTGCGACCCGCGCCAAGCCATGTTTCGGTCATGAAAGCTGGCCTGCGTCGCCGCTTTGCTTACCTGACGGCCGTAGGACCGGCTCCAGGCCTTACAATTCCCGTCCCTTGCACGCGGCAGGAGCGCGAAACCAGCGATGCAGCCGGCACCGATCCGTTACAGCATTGTCCCGAGCAATCCGGCAGCGCACCTGCTCGAAGTGCGCTGCACGCTACCCGGACCCGCCGCCGACGGCCAGCGCTTCGCGCTGCCCGCCTGGATCCCGGGCAGTTACCTGATCCGCGACTTCGCCCGCCACATCGTCGCCATCCGTGCCGAGAGTCGTGGCCGGCCGGTTGCCTTGCGCAAGCTCGACAAGCACACCTGGCAGGCGGCGCCGGTCGCCGACGGGGACGAGCTCTGCGTGCGCTACGAGGTCTACGCCTGGGATCTCTCGGTGCGCGGTGCCCACGTCGACCAGAGCCATGCCTTCTTCAACGGCAGCAACGTCTTCCTGCGCGCACTCGGGCACGAGGACCGGCCATGCCTGGTCGACATCCGCCGGCCAGCCGGCCATGCCTCGTCCGGCTGGCGCGTCGCCACCACGCTGGCGCCGGCGACGGACTTGCCGGGTGCCGCCAGACGGCACGGCTTCGGCCTCCATCGTGCGAGCAACTACGACGAACTCATCGATCATCCCGTCGAGATGGGCCACTTTGCCCTGGCTGCCTTCAGCGCCTGCGGCATCCCGCACGAGGTGGCGATCAGCGGTCGCCACGACTGTGACCTCGAGCGCCTGACGGCCGATCTGCAGCGCATCTGTGAGTGGCAGATCCGCCTCTTTGGCGAGCCGGCGCCGATGCCCCGTTACCTCTTTCTCGTCACCGCCGTCGGCGACGGTTACGGCGGGCTCGAGCACCGGTCGTCGACCGCCCTGCTGTGCGCCCGCGACAGCCTGCCGTGGCCGGGAATGCGCGGTCTGCCAGAGGCTTACCGGGGCTTTCTCGGCCTCTGCAGCCACGAGTACTTCCACACCTGGAACGTCAAGCGGATCAAGCCCGCCGCCTTCGTCCCCTACAACCTGGATGCCGAGAACTACACGACGCTGCTCTGGGCCTTCGAGGGGTTCACCTCCTACTACGACGACCTGACTCTGCTGCGCTGCGGCCTGATCCGTCGCCAGGAGTGGCTCGACATCATCGGCCGCACGATCGACAAGGTCTGCAACGAGCCCGGGCGCTTGCGGCAGACCCTCGCCGAGTCGAGCTTCGACGCGTGGACGAAATACTATCGGCCGGACGAGAACACGCCGAACGCGGTCGTCAGCTACTACGCGAAGGGCGCGCTGGTGGCGCTGGCGCTCGACCTGAAGCTGCGCGCCGAGACCGCCGGCCGGGTGACGCTCGATCACCTGATGCGCGCGCTCTGGCAGCGTCACGGCGACGCGGCGGGCGTCGACGACGACGACATCCGGCTGCTCGCCGAGGAACTCTCCGGTCTCGACCTGCGCGCTTTCTTCTCTGACGCGGTGCATGGCACGAGCGACGTCGACCTGGCACGACTCTTGCGGCCGTTCGGCATCCGGCTCCGGCGCCAGCCGGCAGGACGCACACCGTCGCTTGCGGTGAAGACGACCGGCGAAGGCAACGAGCTGCGCCTGGCGACGGTCTATGACGGCGGTCCCGCGCAGGCGGCCGGCCTCGCCGCCGGCGACCTCCTGCTGGCGATCGACGGCCTGCGGGTGACGCCTACCCATCTCGAGCGCCTGCTCGCCCGGCACCGGGCCGGCGATGTACTGCGGCTGCACGTCTTTCGCCGTGACGAACTGATGGAGTTCTCGCTGCGGCTCGGCGATCCGGTACGCGACCGCCACCATCTGCAATTGCTGCGACAGCCCAACCGGCTGCGCGAGGAGTGGCTGCAATGAGCAACCTGGCTGCACTGCGCAAGAGTTACGAGAAAGCCGAATTGAGCGAGGAGGCTTCGCACGCCGACCCGCTCGCACAGTTCGCGCAGTGGCTCGGAGAGGCGATCAGCGCGCAACTGCCTGAACCGAACGCGATGACGCTGGCCACCGTCGACCAGTCGCAGCGTCCATCGACGCGGGTCGTGCTGATCAAGGGCTACGGTGCCGAAGGCATCACCTGGTACACCAACTACGACAGCCGCAAGGGCCGCGAGCTCGCCGCCAACCCCTGCGCCGCGCTGCAGTTCCACTGGGTCGAACTGGAGCGTGTGGTGCGCATCGAGGGGCGGGTCAGCAAGGTCAGCGCCGCAGAGAGCGACGCCTACTTCGCCAGCCGCCCGCTCGATTCCCGCATCGGCGCCTGGGCCAGCCCGCAGAGCCAAGTGATCGCCAGCCGCGCGGTCCTCGTCGCCAACGCCGCGCACTACGGCGCCCGCTTCCTGCTGCAACCGCCGCGCCCACCGCACTGGGGCGGCTACCGCCTGCAACCCGACCGCTGGGAGTTCTGGCAGGGGCGGAAGAGCCGGCTGCACGATCGCCTGCGCTACCGGCTCGACGAGCACGGCAACTGGTTGCGCGAGCGGCTGGCGCCGTGAGCGGGGCTTGGTGCCGCACTGCGGAGGGATCAGCCGCCGTCAGCCTTGAAGGTGACCGCCTGCGCCTCCAGATACCCGCGCAAACTCAGGTCGTGCGCGACCAGTTCGAAGCGGCTCGATGGCTGATTCCACTCACCGGGTGGCTCGCAACTCCGGCCAGCTGATGCCGCCACCAAGCGCATCGATCACTGCAAACGTCAGGTCCGAGGGAGACCGGCAAACACCCGCCGGATCTCGGTAGCGTGATTCGGCCTGGTGCGCAGGCAAAGTCTCAGTCATGCATCGTCGTCCTGCGGGGACATCACTCGGCATTCCGCGTACAGCGTGAACGGGGCCACCTGTTCTTGCGCGTCAGTTTCGGGGCCTTGGTCGACAATCGATCCTCACGCCAGGGCCGCGCCAACGGCACGGGCAAATGCCTGGAAACTGCGCGACCGGTTTCGCTGGATGACCATGTGCGCCGCAACCGATCGAGCCAGTTCCAACTTGCGCAGACCGGTGCCGAAGTAGCCCGCTTTCTTGAGCACGCGCTCCATGGCTTCCCAGGTTCCGCCAGCGATCGCGTCTGGGTCACGAAAACCTGCCTTCTCTGGCACAGTGGCCGGAACACGTGGATAAGCCGCCCGCACGGCTTCCCAGTCGCCGAAGAACCACGCTTCCAGCTCCTCAATGGCCACGCGGTTTGCCACTTGGAAACCCTCCCCCTGTCCGACGGCCGATTTCGTCTGCAGGCCTGCCGCGGCAGCCATGCCCTCCAGTTCAGATTTCAGCACCACACAATCATCGTCATCTCGATCGACCAGAACAAGAATCCGCCAACTCTCGGGCAGCCAGGCTGCATAGCCCTGCAGGCGATCCGGTGCGCACTTGAGCAGTGCATCCTTGCATTGAAAGCGGATGATCTGAAACTCGATGTCGCCGAGCAGTTTCGGCAAGAGTTGCTGCAAGGCGGCTTCCATCGAGTATTCCTCGACGAACACGATCAGCTTCTCGAGCATCAGCCACGCCCCTTCCCGGCGGCTCGCGGCCCGCCCTGATTCACGAGCGGATCACCCAGGCCGAAATGCCCTTCCATCCACAGATGCCCCAGGGAGGCTCCAGCCCGCACCAGCTCGGGAATGCCCCGGATATCACAGGCTCTGACAGCTCGGGTAAAGCCGTGCTCATTCCGGTAGAGCACCCGCACCTCGTCGGCGCGGATGGCATCAAGCAGGAACGGGGAATGACTGGTGATGAGCAATTGCGAGTGCTCGGAGGCAGCACGGCACTCTTCGGCCAGCTCCGGCAACAAGCGCGGGTGCAGGAAATTCTCTGGCTCCTCGATGCCGATGAAGCGGGGCGGTTCGGGGTTGTAGAGCACCGTCAGGTAAGCCAGCATCTTCATCGTTCCGTCCGACGCAAACTTTGACAGTACCGGCAGCTCGAACGGCGCATCCTTGATCTGGAGAAGCAATCGACCGTCTGGCATCGGCTCGGCCTCGACCCGTTCGAGGCGGGGAATGCGCTGCCGCAACACCGCGAAAATGTGTTCCAGACGTTCCGGGTACCGTTCTTTCAAGTGCTGGATGACGTTGGCCAGATTGTCGCCTCCCTTGGTCAATCGCTCCTGCGGCCCGGCCTCCGGCTGATTTCGTGTCTGGTCGATCGAGAGGTACGACACGTACCAGTCCGTAATGAATTCGCGCAGTGCTGCCACCCGCGGGTGCTCGGCCAACTGCCCCAAGGTATTCACCGCAATCAGATCGGGTGAGCGGAGCGTCGTGTCTTTCCGTTGATCCTCAGCGTCAGGCAACTCGCCACTGACGGCACGCCCCACACCACGACGAAACTCCAGGAAACGGAAAGGCTTCCCGCTCGTGCCGCGCCGCCATTGCAGCCACTCTTCAATCACCTCTGGACCCCTGCTGCCCTCATCAATCGCCAAGTGGTAGCTGATCACGGGGGTCCCGCGGCTCTCGCGGTACTTGAGATCAAACACGATGGGACCAGATGCGCTACGCGTCTTGAGTTCCCTGCCACGACCGCGCCGGTCCCAGGCATGCCGCAAACCAGACTGGAAACACTCGGAGAGGAAATTGAAGACATCGAAGAGAGTGGACTTGCCGCTCCCGTTCGGTCCCAGCAATACGGTCATCTTCGTCAGGTTGTCCAGCTCGACCTGACGCAGCGCACGGTAATTTTCTACCCGCAAGGACTCAATGCGCGGGATGCCCTGACTTCTGGTTGAACTCGCTTGTTTGCTCATCACAGCTCCTCTGGCTTCCTCGTCTTTTCCCAGCTTGGCCCGCATGTCCATTGGGCAGTTTCTGTCAGGGCGTGCGGTCACACGGCGACCTTGGCGACGCGCCGCTGATCTGCACGCGGCCGTCCGGCCTGGGCTTGCCGATGGTCGAGTCACACAGCGGGGTGGACTGAACGGGATCAATCTCGACACGACATCCCTTGGCGTTCCGGAGTGCCGGCATGGTAGCGCACTGGCGCGAACACGTCTCCACCGCTCCGCCGTTCCCGACGTGCGTTGGTGGTCCAGCATCGACAGGCGCCGGCAACGGCTGCCGCTGCCATGCTCATCGGCATTCGGAACAGGGTCGGTGACCCATTCCGTGTCGGTGTCGCGCGCGCGAAGTCATCGGCGCCGTACGGGCGCAGCGGTCTGCCGGTGGCCGGGCGGCCGGCGCCAGCTAGTCGTCGCGCGGCAAGACCCGCTCCCACGGCCCCGGGCACTGCATCACCGCCGGGTAGTAAGCGCCGTTGGCACGGCAGTAGTACCAGTATCCGGGCTCCAGGGCCTGGCCCGTTTCCTGCTCCTGGACAGCCACGTCGGCACCCCTTTCGACATAGACGACTGGCGGCGGCACCGTCACCACGGGCGGGTAAACCACCGGCGGCGGGTAGTACAATGGCGGGCCCCAAGGCCAGCCCCAGCCCGGTGCAGCACCGAAGTAGAAGCCGACACCCGGACCGTAGGATCTCCAGCGCGGACCATAGTAGCCACCGGGCGGGCCGTAATAGCCGCCACGCGGTCCGTAGTAACCACCGCGTGGCCCGTAGTAACCACCGCGCCCGCCGGCGACGACGACGCCGCCGGAGACCGAAGCCGCGCCGTAGCCATGCGCTTCAGCCATACTGGGAAGGGGTTGCCAGGCCAGCAGCAGAAGCAATGCTGCGAATGTCTTCTTCATCATCAACTCTCTCCGCTGCCGCATTTCGCCGGCGCCAGGGCTGCACCCTTCCCACGCTCGCCGGGATGCAAGCTTCAAGCCTGGAGGTCGACAGCCTCTGCACGACCCGGCATCCGGCCTGATCCCGATACAACGCGGGACGGGCCTTTCCCGCCGACAGAAGGTGCACGACGAGCACCGCGTCAAGTGCCTTCGGACCGGCGAAGCCCGGCGTCGCCGCCGCCGGCCGCAGTCAGTGGAACGACCTCCTCGACGATCGCCTGCGCGCCGGTGCAACGCCACCTGATCTCGAGATCGCCGAGGCGAAAGCCATAGATCCGTCCTGCATCATCAGCATACGCCGGCCGTGGGTCCTGTGCCAGCAGCTCGCTCAGCAGTTCCGGCAGATGCGGCCAGCGCGACGAATGCTGCCGCAACTGCGCCAGAGCCGACGGGCGGAATTCGACGGCCAGTCGTGGCGGCGCCCCGGCAACGAAGCCGGAGCGTGCCTGCGGCACGCTGTCGACGAAAGGCAGATAGGGCTTGATGTCGATGACCGGCGTGCCGTCGAGCAGATCGACCCCGGCCAGCTCGAGGACCACACCGGCGCGGGTGTCGACAGCGGTCAGTTCGACGAGCGACAAGCCGATCGGGTTGGGGCGAAAGGGGCTGCGACTGGCAAAGACGCCCACCCGC
>ERZ761602.2779-NODE-2779-length-26386-cov-5.011583_pt1 | contig 26386 bp, 22 predicted proteins | sample MGYA00512165_ERZ761602 | MGnify/ENA primary metagenome ERZ761602 (study PRJEB28899, sample SAMN02445085) | bioreactor sludge metagenome | biome: EBPR sludge; isolation source: Thorneside wastewater treatment plant | place: Australia: Brisbane, Thorneside...
GGTGGCGGGTGGAAGCTTTTCCACGGTGAACCTTCCCTTCACCGTGCCCAATGTGGCACCCGGACCCAAGCGCATGCGCGTGCGGGCATTGGCCAACACCATCACATCGCTCTGCGGTCCCTATGAGTTCGGGGAGACCGAGGACTACACCGTGGTGGTGGAGACAAACACGGGCATCGCCAGCCTGGATGCCGCGCAGCCGAAGCTGATCGCCGATGGTTCGGTGGAAGGCACCTGGCTATTGAGCGATGCCTCGTGGTCCGGCGCGAACGCGGAGGTGCTCGACCCCGCCGGCCGTCGGTTGTGGTCCGGCACCATCGCGCACACCCGCCAGGCCATCGCGCTGCCATCGGTATCATCCGGCATCTACACCCTGAAGCTGCAGCAGGGCGACCGCAGCTGGACCGGCCGCTTCACGCAACTGACCCGCTGAGGCGAGTACTCCACATCAACCACACAGACACGATGCGCCACCTCGTCTCATTCTTCGGACTGCTCGCCACCAGCGTATTGCAGGCACAGACCTACTGCATCCCCGAACCGGGTCCCACAGGGCCCGATGAGGGCGACTTCATCCAACGCGTGCAACTGGCCGACCTGGATGCCAATACAGGTCTGGTCAACGGCGTGGACTACCACGACTACTCCTACCTCGGACCCAACCTGATGGCCACCCTGGAACCCGGGTCTGCCCATACGCTCACCATCACGGCGGGCAACTATGTGAACGACCGCTACATGGCTTGGCTGGACATCGATCAGGATGGTGCGTTCGAGCCGGAGGAGTTCATCGGTGCGGTGAACAACGCAGCCGTGGGCGAGGTGTTGACCATGGACGTCTTCGTGCCCGGCGATGCCCGACCCGGCTACGTGCGTCTCCGTGTGCGGTGCGCCTACGGCGAGATACCGCCTGACCCGTGCATCCAATACCTCTACGGCGAGACCGAGGACTATGCCATCCGCATCGCCGGCCCGCTCGACTGCATTCCCCTGGTGCCCTATGGCGTGAGCGATGGTGACTACATCAGCGCCATCGCCATCGGGGACCTCGACCTCACCAGCGGAGCGCCCGTGCATGCCTACACGGATGCCCTGCACCGCGGCACCGCCCTTACGATCAGCGGCAGCCATGTACTGCAGGTCACCAGTGGCGAATACGAGTTCGATGCCATCGCCGCCTGGATCGACTGGGACAACGATGGCAGCTTCGATGGTCCGGGCGAGGCGCTCGGCGAACAGGAGACCACGGCGCCCTTCCAACAAGTCGCCTTCACCTTCTCAGTGCCTGATCCGTATCGCTTCCCCGGTCATTATCGCCTGCGTGTGCGCATTGCCGATGGGGTCGGCCTCACCCCATGCAGCGATGCGTTCTATGGCGAAACGCGCGACCTCACGCTCACCTTCAGCGAGGCCCCCGTGCCTTGCCTGCCGGCGCAGAACGTCACTCCTGGCAACACCGGGCGCACCCTCACGTTCGTGGACTTCGCTGGAACGTCCTACGCGAACGGCCCGGGGGCATGGCCCTATGCGGATGTCCGGTACCTGCCCGGCCCCACGCTCGTGCGCGGCTCCTCCTATCCGCTCAGCATGGGGTTCAGGGAGGCGGGAAGCGCCGCGGATGTGCTCCTGGACATGGATGACGATGGCCTGTTCGAAGCATCGGACTGGCTGCTCACGGCCGCCTCGTCGGTGCCCGACCAGACCTTCAAGCTCATCCTCGTCGTGCCCGCCGACTGTGCTCCGGGACAGCACTGGCTCCGCGTACGCAGTCATGCGAGCGGCGTGATCGTGCCCGAGGATTGCTCAGGCGATGTGGAAGGGGACGGTGAGCTCGTGGACATCCGTGTGATGGTGGTGGATGCCGACGGTCCATGCATCCCGGTGAACGACTATTGGACCGTGTATGACGACCATCTCGCGTCCATCGCGCTAAACACCTTGAACGCAGTGAGCCCGCAAGGCCGCTATGCCATGGAATACCACGACCGTACCGACGAGAGCACGACGCTGATCATGGGGACCGCCTACTCGCTCTCCGCTGAAGTGGGTGCTCCGGGACAGACCGAGGTGGCGGCGTACATCGACTACAACGGCGATGGCGACTGGGACGATGCTGGCGAACAGATCGGCTACGCTGCCGCCGGACCGGCCCTACAGACCATCAACTTCACCGTGCCAGGCGGCCTCCTGCCCGGTGCGCGCCGTCTACGTGTCCGCGCCCTGGCCTCCGCTGGGCCGATCGGCGCCTGCGATCCGGCATTTGCGGGTGAGACGGAGGACTACACAGTATTCATCGACGTGAACACCGCCGTGAGCGAGCAGGACGACGTCGAACCACAAGTACTTGGTGCTGCACAGGGCGAGCAATGGCTGGAGGTCACTGCATCGTGGCTTGGCGCGCGGCTGCTCATCACCGATGCCTCAGGTCGTGTGGTGCAGAGTAGCACGGTGCTCCATGATCGTACACCCTTGCACCTCCCGCATGCCGCCGGGTCGTACCTCGTGCAACTGCGGAGTCCTTCGGGTACATGGAGTGGTCGCACCGTGATCATGGCTCCCTGAGCGCGCTACGCGTCATCAACGAGAAGGGGCGCCTTCTCATGTCGAACAGACGAACCGGTCAACGGCTGCGGTACTTCTCCAGCGCCTCCTCCTTGCTCCCCACATGCAGTTTCTTGTAGATGCTGTGGATGTGCTGCTTCACCGTGCTGATGGAGATGCCCTCGCGGGCCGCGATCTCCTTGTAGAGCAGACCTTGCGCCAGCAGGTCGAGTACACCCCGCTCACGCGCGGTGAGGTCCTCGTGCTCCGGTTCACGCTGCCCAGGCGCGGGTCGCAGATGATCCACCAGCCGGCGTGCGACACTGGCGCTCATGGGCGCACCACCATTGATCAGTTCGCGGATGCCCTCCAACAGGGCAATCGCCGTGGAGGACTTCAGCATGTACCCGTTGGCACCGGCCTTCAAGGCCTCGAACACCCGGATGTCATCATCATGCACGGTGAACACCATGAACTGGGTGGCCGGCATGAAGGGCTTCAGCTTGCGCAGCAGGTCGATGCCCGTGATGCCCGGGAGGCCGATGTCGGTAATGACCACATCGAGCTGCTGTTCCGTGATGGCGGGGAACGCCTCCTCGGCCGAACGGTACATGCACACCAGCTCCATATCCTTGGCGCTGGTGATCACCTGCTGCAGGAACTGCCGCACCTGGGGCAGGTCCTCAACGATCCCGATGCGGAACGGTGCTGGCATGGTGTGCAAGTTCAGGTTGGACGGACGGTCGCACGGCTGTGTTCTAGTACCCCCGCTCCGGACAAGGCTACCCGCAGCGTCAGGCGGCAGCCCTCACCCGGTGCACTGGCCACGCTGAGCGCACCACCCAACGCCTGCGCCCGGGCCTGCATGCTGGTGCTGCCCGTCCCCATGGTCCTGTTCCGCGCCTGGTCGAATCCTCGACCATCGTCGCCGATCATCCACTCCAGTTGACCATCACGTTGTACGATACGGATGGTGACGTTCTCCGCACCGGCATGGCGCACCACGTTGTTCAGCGCCTCCTTGGTGAGCAGCAGCAGATGCCGGCGCTGATCGACCGAAAGCTTCAGCAAAGGCTCCTCCAGCTCCGCGGTCATGTGCAGGACGATACCGCGCTGGTCCAGCAGCTCGGCCGCGAAGCCACGGACATACGCAACAAGATCACCGAGCGTCTCCTGGCCGGAGCCCAGCGCCCACACGATGCGGCGCATGTTGTCACTCACCTGTCGCGCACCATCCCCCGCTTTCTCGAGCAAGGCCCGAGCGCGGACATCCTCCAGCTCGAGCTGGGCCAGGTCGCTCTCCATACCGATGGAGGCCAGTCCACTTCCGAGGTCATCGTGGAGGTCCTGTGCGATTCGGATGCGCTCCTCCAGCACCGCGCGCTCGCGCTCCAACACCGCACGCTGCCGGGCCAGCCGGATGCGCAGGACGATCCGGAAAGCGACCCACACCAGCGCCCCGACCAGGAGCACCATCAGCGCACGGAACCACCAGGTGGCCCAGAACGGAGGCAGCACGCGCAGCCGCACCGTGGTGATCCCTCCCCAGGGGCCTCGATTGGTGCGGGCTTTCAGCTCCAGCCGATAGGTGCCCGGCGCCAGGCTATTGAAGGTCAGACGGTCCTCGGGCCGCATCACCACCCACGCGGTGTCGGCACCCACCAGCCGATAGGCGAACTCATCGCGCTGCGGATCCACCAGATTGGTGCTGCGCAGTTGCAAGGTGATGCGCGCATGGTCGTGCGGCACCTCATAGGTCCGATCAGCTGCAAGGTCCGCATGCGGGGACAGCAGACTGTCCAGCGCCCATACGCCCGGCACTTGGATCACGGGTGGAGGCGTCGGCAGTACCGCATCGTTGCGCAGCACAACGAAGCCTTCCCATGCCCCTGCGAGCAAGGGGCCTTGGAGCGGAACATGACCGTCGTCCAGATTGAGCGGGCTCACCGGCAATCCATCCGCACGCGACACCAGGCGGGATCGGCTCGTGGAGGGATCCCAGTGCAGCAACCCCGAAGGCCGCGTGAACCACAGGGTCCCATCCGCCATGGCCACCACCTCCAGTAGGTTCCGTGTCGGCAGTCCGGCACTGGCATCGTGCAGCTGTAGCGGACCGTTCTCCGGTGCATCCCGGTCGATCCGCACCAAGCCAGTGTGCTTCACCACCAGCCAAAGGCGGCCATCCGGTGTTTGGGCAATGTCACTCACCTCGAAGGGCTCCAACCCAACCGGAGAACGAAGTCGTTCCACGCGGCCATCCGGGAAGCGCACCACCGGGGCCTGTGTGGCGCTCAGGAACCACATGCGGCCGGCACGATCCGTGAACACATCCAAGGGCCAATTCCCCAGCAAGGCCGCCACCTCCGGGAACACCTCGGCCAACGCGCGGCATTCGCCGGCCAGCGTGTCGAGATGGTACAGCCCCTTCGATCCCGTCATGCACCAGATCCCTTGCGCACCATCGCCACGCGACCACCAGACCGGTCCGGCACAGACCGATCGCGGTGGAACGAAGGATGGACGTTCCAATGCCCCCGTCCGGATATCGGCCAGCAGTGCACCGTCCATCGAGGACAGCAGGTAACGCCTCGCATCCAGTTCCAACAGGTCCAGATAGCGCCGACCCGAGGCATGCGGCAAGGCGATCAGATCGGTCTGGCGCCCCTGCGCATCATGCACGAACAGGCCCCTGCGGTGCGACAGCGCCAGCACCTTCCCGGAACCCTCATTGCGGTGAACGGCCAGTACTTCATCGATCAGGTCCGCAACGGGCTCATCGGGCAGGTGGAAGCCCTGCGCGATGTTGTTCCGGTCGGAAAGCAGCGCCACGCCCTGCGTGTAGGAGCCGATGCAGACCACCTCGTCCATCACCAGCAACCGTGAAGCACCCGCGAAGAGGTCCTCGCGCTTGCGGCAATCGGCCTCGTCCAGCGAACGATCATAGTGTTCCACACGGCCCGTGCGCGGGTCCAAGCGGAGCAACCCCTGGTCGATGGTGGCCACCAGCACATGATCCCCCACGCGGACCATGTCCTGCACCATGTGGTCCACGAACGTGGGGGCATGGCGGGCATCCGGCCATAATAAGGTGGCGCTGCCATCCGACTTCCGCACCCGGAAGATGCCCTCCGACCAGGTGCCCATGAGCAGGGTGGAATCCTCGTCCACCATGCCGCGCACTTGGAACGCATAACCGTGCCCAGGATGGCCGTTCACCGCCTTCAGGGGGAAGGGTGTGGCCGTGCGTGTGGCCGGATCGAAGCGGACCACGCCGCTGAAGGTGGAGAGCCAGAGAATGCCCTGCGCATCCTCCAGCATGCCGCTGATCACCTCGCGCGATCGTGCGGTGGGTGCCGGCGGTGCGATCTCCGTGGTGGTGAAGCGTCGATGGACCGGATCGAACAGGCTCAAACAACGTGCACCGTGGGCCACCCAGATCCGGCCAGCGGCATCCACAAGCAGATCGGTGACCCGCTGCTCCCCATGTTCGGAGTAGGCCGGAATGGGCAGCGGCACGCGCTGAAGCGTATCCGTCAACGGATCGAGCAGGGTGAGGTAAGGCGCGTTCGTACCAACGAGCAGATACCGGGAACCATCCCAAGCGAGTGCCGTGATCTTGTCACCGGGCAGCGCATCCGGGCGGCCTTCGTAACGGTACACCTTCACCCGTCGGCCATCGAAGCGGTTGAGGCCATCCGAGGTGCCCACCCACAGGTATCCACGACCATCCACGGCCAACGACTGCACATGGTCGCTCGAGAGCCCATCGCGCATGGTGATGGTGCGCAGGCTGGGCGCCACCAACTGGGCGGACGCTTCAAGGGCGAAAGCCACGCCCAGAAGCGCGAACAGATGCACTCGGGATGAGCGCTTCATCGCCCTTGGCTCTCCTTTTCCGCCAAGTTAGATGGAACGTGCCCGCTCCCGGCAAAGCCCTTACAGCGTGGCCTTGATGCCCGTGCGATAGTCCGTGGGCTGCACGTTCAGCGCCCGCTCCAACTTGCCGCTGTCGAAGCGGTAGTCGTGCTCGAACTGGTACATCATCTCCTTGTTCTCGCGCAGCACCGGGACGAACAGGCCCATCAGCGAGAGCATCCAGCCCGGTGCCACCTGGATCGCGTTGGGCTTGCCGGCCAGCTCACAGGCCAAGCGCACGAACTGCTCGCCGGTGATGGCTTCCTTGCTCGTGAGCGCATGCCAAACCTGCCCGTAGGCGGAAGGCGTATTGCCCAGCAACGCGACGCTCCTTCCGGCATCCGGCGTATAGGTGAAGGTGTGCACGGCCTTGGCATTGCCCACCCATTGCGGTGCCTTGCCCGCCCGCAGCCTTTCGAACACGGTGGCGTGCGTGAGGCTTAGGGCCGCATGCGGTCCGTAGAAATCCGCCGCACGGATGATCATGGCCTGCATCTCACCGCGCTTCCCCTCGTCCATCAAGGTGGTGGCGATACGCGCCCGAACCTCACCCTTCCTGCTGCAGGGGTTGTAGGGCGTGTCCTCGGTCATCACACCATCCACTCGGCCGTAGGCGTACACGTTGTCGAAGAAGACCAGCTTGGTGCCGTGGCGCTTGCAGGCATCGATGGTGTTGCGCATCACCCGCGGCCATTGGTCGGCCCACACGTTGGCATCGTACTTCAGCCCGGCCACCAGGTAGGCCACCTCGCTGCACTTCACCGCCTCACTCACGGCATTGGCATCCAACAGGTCGGCGGGGAAGGTCTCATCGGTCGCGTTCACTTGCTTCGGGTGGCGGCTCGCCTGACGGACCTTGTCGGTGTATTGCGGAAGGAGCTTCGAGAGCTCGTTGCCGATGACGCCGTTGGCGCCGAGGATGGTCTGCATGGAACCAGATCTTTAGGTAGGACTCACCGCAAAGGCGCGAAGAGCGCAAAGGTTGTCTCTATGCTGGCTGGACTCGGCTGCCTTGACTCACCGCCAAGACGCAAAGAGCCCCAAAGAACTCATGTCCGAAATTACTCCGGGAGATTATTGACCAAGCGACGGATGCCATCCCGCACGAGCTTCTCGTTGAAGTTCACGAGCAAGCCCAACCGGTTCCCGGTGAGCTTCAGGTACGTGAGCACCTGTGCCGTATGGATCGGATGCAGCGCGTCCACCGACTTGACCTCCACGATGACCGTGCGTTCGATCCAAAGATCGATCCGGTACCCGGCGTCGAGCTTTACTCCCTTGAAGGCCAACGGCAGGGCCACCTCGGACTCCACATTCAGTCCGCGCTGGTGAAGCTCATAGGCCAGACAGTGCCGGTAGCTGCTCTCCAATAGCCCAGGGCCCAATTCACGATGCACTTCGATCATCGCATCAACCGCTATGCGCGCGATCACATTCTCCCTGAGCTCCGTGTCCTCTGGTCCTGGCCTCTTTTCGGTCATTTGCGTGTTGACCAATTCACGCTTTCGATCCCTTGCGCTCTTCGCGTCTTGGCGGTGAACTCTTCCCATTCACGCTTGCGATCCTTTGCGCTGCTCGCGTCTTCGCGGTGAACTCATCCCATTCCCTTACGCTTGCCATCTTTTGCGCTCTTCGCGTCTTGGCGGTGAACTCATAGACCATGTCTGAATGCATGCTCCTGCACCTTCACCACGTGCAGCGCGAAGGGGAATAGGGCATCCATCGTCTCCTGCGCACCGCGGGTTGATCCGGGCAGGGTGATCACCAAGCTTCGTCCGATCATGCCGGCCACGCCGCGGCTCATCATGGCCCAGGGCATGCGCTCCTGGCCGTAGCTGCGGGCCGCCTCCATGATGCCCGGCACTTCGCGGTCCAGCAGGGGTGCGATGGCTTCGGGCGTGCGGTCGCGGGGCGAGAGGCCAGTACCACCGGTGGTGAGGATGAGGTCCAGGCCCTCGGTTGACCATGCTTTCACCATGTTGGCGATCTCCTCGGGTTCATCGGCGCAAACGGCCTGCACGGGTACCTCAACACCCAATTTCTTCAACCGCTCCACGATCGCCGCGCCCGCCTTGTCCTCCTTCTTCCCGCTGGCCACGCCATCGCTGATCACCAGCACGGCCGCCTTCACGGGCACATCGAAACGGTCCTTCCAATCGCTCTTGCCGCCCTTCTTCTCTTGCAACCGGATGCCCGCGATCACCACGCCCTTGTCGATGGGCTTGAGCATGTCGTAGATGGTGAGCGCTGCGACACTGGCACCGTGCATGGCCTCCACCTCCACGCCGGTGCGGTAGATGGTGCGCACCCGCATGGTGACGATCACCTCCATCTCCCCCACTGCGAACGTGCACTCCGCATGCTCGATGGGCAGCGGATGGCAGTCGGGGATCAATTCGTGCGTCCTCTTCACACCGAAGAGGGCGGCTACGCGGGCGCTCTCCAGCACATCGCCCTTGGGCACGCGCTTCTCCTTCAAGGCCGTGATGGTGGCCGCGTCGCTCACGGTGACCAGCGCCGTGGCCGTGGCCTCGCGCAGGGTGGTGGGCTTGTGGGTGATGTCGATCATGAATGCAGGCGAATTGTGAATGGTCATTGGTGAATGGAACCAGGATCGGCACCATTCGCTAATCGCCAATGACCATTCACCCTATCCATTGGATTTCCAAATATGCCCACCACCCTCCACGATCTCCTTCCCGAAGATGGGCAGCTCGGCCTTGATGCGGTCCACCACCCAGGCGACGGACTCACGTACCGCAGCACGGTGCGGGGCACTGGCAAAGACCATGAAGCACAGCTCGCCGGCTTTGATCGTGCCCAGGCTGTGGTGCACGTGCAGGCAGGTCATGCTGGGCCACTTCGTGAAGGCCTCCTCGCGGATGGCGGTCATGCGCTCCAGAGCCATGTCGCGGTAGGCGGTGTATTCGATGGCGATGACACGGGCGACGTTCACGTCGCCGTGTCCATCACGTTGGTCTGCCCGCACCTGGCCCAGGAAGATCTCGTGCGCACCGATGTCCGTGCGGGTGGCGTGCTTGGCGATGCTCGTGGCGATGAAGGCCGGATCGATCGGCCCTTCCACGAAGATGTCCTTCGCCTTGTGCTTCTTCTCGGGACTCATCCTCCTGCGAATGGTGGCAGCACGGCGATCTCCTCATCTCCCGACAAGGACACCTCCCCGCTCACGATCACGCGGTTCACGGCCAAAGCATAGCTCAGCTCATTCAACCCTTCGACGCGTGCAGCGAGCAAGGCCTTCAGCTCGGCCGTGTCCGCGGCTACCAGCTCCAAGCAATCGGTGCCGGCGCGCTCCGCAATCATGCCGAACAAGAGGACCCTCATGGATCAAAGATCGCCCGGCGCGTTGATGTTCCGGAACAGGTCGCCGGGCCAGCCATCGCGGCCGGGAATCACTTCCACGAAACTGGTGCGGACCTGCGAAAGGGCATCGCCCATCTTCAGCACCTCCAGCTCCACGCAACGGCGGAAGGCGGGCTGGGCGCTTCGGTGGTAGGCGGCGGCCAAAGGCTCAATCAAGCCTTCATGCCGCGGCACCACCGCATCGGTGGAGGTTCCGAGCTGCGCCTTCAGCATGTCGAATAGCCGGTCATTCAGGGCCGGCATGTCGCAGGCGATCACCAGCAGCCTATCGTTGCTGGCGTAGCGCATGGCGGTGGTGACCCCTCCGAGGGGCCCCTTGCCGGGCCATTCATCCGCGATCACGAACGGGCCCACATGGCCGTACTTCTCGGGCTCGCCGATCACGAGCAGCTCAGCGCAATGCGCATCCAATCTGTCAAGCGCGCAATCCAGCAGGCTCCGTCCCGCCCATTCGATCAAGGCCTTGTCGCGGCCCATGCGGGAGCTCCTGCCGCCTGCGAGCACCACGCCGGTCCAGCTCATGCGCGTGCGATCCATTGAACCTCAACCAATGCACCTTGTTCCAGATCACGAGCTCCGGCCGGCAAGATCGCGAGCGCATCGGCGCGAACCAGCGTGGCGAGCATGTGCGACCCCTCATCCGGCAGGAGCTCCACCTTGCCGCTGCGTATGAGCGCGGCACGGAACTCCGATCGCTCGCCCTTGAGCGTTACGGCATGGGCGAGCGGTAGCTGCTCCATCCTCTGCCATGGGTCCGTCTGCCCCTGCATCGCTCTCAGGTAGGGCAGCACATAGGCATACCAGCAGACCAGTACGGCCCGCGGATTCCCCGGCAGAGCGAAAACCGGCCTCCCGCGCAGCGTAGCGAAGAGCATGGGCTTGCCCGGCTTCTGGCGGACACCGTGGAAATGGATCGCTGCACCGAGCTCCACCAGGACATCACGCACCAGATCGTGGTCCCCGACGGAGACACCGCCTGTACTGATGACCACATCGTTGACCGCTATCGCCTGCATCAGCGCGTCCCGGATCTCCCCGCGTTCGTCAGCGGCGGGATAGGCGGCTCCTTCCACATCGCAGCCGGCCTCGCGCACCGCTGCGATCAACATCCATTCGTTGCTCGAGTGGATTCGCCCCGCGATAGGCATGCCCTCCTCGATGAACTCTCCACCGGTGCGGACCACGCCAACCGAGGGTCCTCGGGAAACAGGCACTTCCGATAGCCCGCTGCTCAGCAGCAAACCCACGCTTGCTGGGTCTATCCGCGAGCCCTTCGTCAGCAGCAGCTCACCGCGCATGAAGGACTCACCCTTCCGCCGGATGTTGGCGCCTTGCCCGACCTGCGCTCCTTCGAGCCTGAATGTGCCGCCCTCAGCGCGACCGTGTTCCTGCATCACCACCGCCCAGGTGCCCGGGGGGACCTCCGCCCCGGTGAAGATGCGCACGCACTCACCTGTGGTGACGACGCTGCCAAGGGACTGGCCCGCTTGGAGTGCGCCACGGATGCGCCAAGGCCCAGGTCCATCACCTACGGCATAGCCATCCACCGCGCTCATGTCGAACCTCGGATGATCATCCTGCGCATAGGCATCTGATGCGAGAACCCGCCCCCACGCGTCACCCAAGGGCACGAACTCCATGGCCGTCTGCCGGATATGCGCCATCAGGATCCGCTTGGCCTCTTCAACCGTGATCATACCTGTCATGGCTTCGTGCCAGCGAAGATGAGCATGGGCGCCCGGCATCCGGCGCCCGGGTGCCATCGGGCCCATCACCCAGATGAGCAGCCCGGGATGACGCCACATGCCCAAGCCACGGCGCGATGTCCGTGTGAGGTGCTTTACCCCGTGGCCCGCCCTGCCGTCGCGCCATCCCCGAGGTTGATTGGCGCACCTACCCCGCCGCACCCATAGCATCCGGCCGCAAACGCGGCCGGAGAAGCGCCCAAGGATGTACCTGGCTCCAAGGCACACCCCGTGAACCCGCGCAAAGCGTCTGAGCCAGACTGGACCGCAGCGAACCGGCCATGGCGAAATGCCAGGCGATGACCGCCGGCAAGGCGCCATTGGGATCAGGCGGGCATAGCGATGCAGAAGGTGCTCCAGTGCCCCGTGCGCTGGTCGAAAACGGCGAGCTCCGCATTGCGGGGGTCAATACCCCGCAGGAAGGCCTCTGCCATCCCGCTCATCCGCACTGCAACCGCACTGATCACCTCGGCCGGCACCCCCCTCATGTCACAGCCATCCTGCTCCTCGGTGATACGGCCCGCGAACAGGTCGCTGCGCATCAAACCCTCCCCCGGTCCAGGGCCGTGCAGCCAGACCACTTGTCCTTGAGCGGCATGGACTCCACCGGAGATCAAGGGCACGCGCAAGTCCCGGCAAGCCTCATCGATGACGCGCTTCGCATGGAGGTCATCCGTGCAATCCAGCACAAATCGATGTCCCCTGAGGAGCTGTCGCGCATTGCCGTCATGAAGGAACGCATCCACGGGCCGAAGGCCACTGGCCCCTTTGGCCATCAAGCGGGAAATGGCCGCCTCCACCTTGGGCCTCCCGATGTCCGCAACGTCGTAGAGCGGCTGCCGCCCGGGATTCCCGGCCTCAACCCGGTCTCCGTCGATGATGGTGAGCCCGATGCCGGGCAGGGATGTCAGCTCCTGCAGGACAGCGCAGCCCAGTGCCCCTGCACCGACCACTGCTAGGCCCGCACTTGCCGCAGCGTTCTCCATGCGGGCGAAGGTAGACGAGCGCTATTCCGTGTAGGCGAGCTCGAATGCGGCGCTGATGGTGCGCGTGGCACCGCCCACGGGAGCGTGCAGTCTACCGCTCACCGTACCCTTGATGCGATTAGAGCCGGTGTCGTGGCCGGTGATGGCCACATTGGCGGGATCGGAGTCGTTCGACCGCCAGGCCAGCCCGAGCCGGTCGGTGTAGAGCACATGGTTGATGCTCTCTCCGGCGGCATGCGTGCCGACGGACGTGGAATCCAGCTCCAAGGTGAGCGTGGCGCCGTTGGTCTGTATGCCGTTCACGGTGAGGACCACCGCCCGGTCAGCGAAGTGCGAGGCATTGGCGCAGAAGTCATCGGGACCGATCGTGGCCTGGAGCCTGAATCCACTCACGCCGCAGTTGGCGGGCGATTCCAGGGAAGGGGCCGGGGCATCGTCCTTGCCGCAGGCATGGAAGAGCAGGGCGCAACAAGCAAGAAGCGCAGGGAGCGGTCTCATCGGTTGACTTTCCCGGGCATGGCGATCACCATGCCAGAGCATGATCATTCACCAGTTGACCATACCACGTCCAGGTTGCCCTGAAGCGAACGGGAGGTGCCGTTCAACTCATTGTACAGCACCGCGTTGAACTGCGCCTTGAGGGCATGGGCGGCGGTATCGACCAGGGTGATGGTGATTGCTCCCGGCTGCTGGGGCGCCACCACATAGGACGATCCGTTCTCCATGAAAAGGATGCCGTTCGAGGCCTCCGTGATGGCCTGGGTACCTGTGGCGAGTGAATCCACTTGGATGACCAAGGAGGTTCCCGTCAGGCTCACGCCTGTGACCACCACGGACGACCCGTCGCCGGTGGCCAGCACCTGGGCGCCTGCGCAGTAATCGGAACCGTTCACCTGGGCCTGCAAGCGCGCCCCGTCATTGCCGCAGGTGCTCGGCAGCAGGCCGGTGTCACGGGCGAGGTCCTCGGAATCCTTGAGGCAGGCGGTGAGCAGAGCGGCGGCGAGCAGGAAGTACAAGGGATGATGGATGCGCATGGCGTGGGCTCCCTATTGCGGGGCGGGGGCTTTAACGCGGCCGGGCTCCGGAAGGATACGAAGCAAGGGCCCCCGGGCACCTTGCGGAACCCGGGGGCCGATCGGGCAAGGCACCAAGGACTACTGCACCACCACGCGCTGCATGGCGTAGCCTCCTGCGTGGGCCACACGAAGGACGTACTCACCGGGCGCTACGCCCTGCAGCCCCATCACGGTGTGCCTGCTGGCGTTGACCCCGATCGAGCGGGCAATGCGGCCAGTGACATCCAAAAGTTCCATGCCGGACACTTGGTCGAGGCGGCCGAGATCGATGGTGATGGCCGCCACCGCAGGGTTCGGATAGACCCGCAGGCCGGCCGAGTCCCGCTCCTCCATGCCCACGCCGCCCACGGTGACCTCCACCGGGGTGCGCGGGCTTTCGCATATCACGCCCTCCGCTTCCACCTCCCAGTCGTAGAAGAAGTAGTAGAAGTTGAGCGCGTTCGCGCCCGTAACGCTGCTGCTGGTTATGGCGCCCACGGTGCCCAACGCGTAGGGATACTGCGGATTGCTGCCGTTGCCATCGCGCCAGAGCTGCGGGTTGCCGCCCACTACCCGGAGGCCATAGTCGCCTGCCGCGGGCACGCCGAAATTGAGCGTGACGCGGCTTTCGCCGTTCGGGATGGCCACCACCTGCGAGGCCACGGTGCTGCCATTGCTGCGATCCACCAAAGCGATCGTGCGGTTGCCGGCGCCATTGGCATACACCTTCACGCTCACGATAGTGAAGGGCTCATAAGCCGTGAAGAAGGGGTAGTTGTCGGCATTGGTGTGGAACTGGCCAGGGGCCGCGGTGGAGAGCCGGTCCTGGGGACCGCCGTACCACTCGCCGCCGCCATGCATGGTGCCAGCGGCAACGTAATAGGTGGTGCTTGCATTCAGGAAGGGCGTGGTGAAGCCGTTGCCGCTGGCAACGGGCGCTCCGCCCACCGGGACATCATACCAGTTGATGTTCGTCCCCGTGGCGATCAGGTCCGCGGTGCCCGGCGAGGGCAGCGAGACATCATCGGCCTGGGGGGCATCCGGCGCATCCAGCACCGTCACTTCGATGGGGGCGCTGGTGAACAGCGCGCAGGTGCCTTCGATGGTGACCGTGTAGCTGCCGCTGGCGCTCACGGTTATGCTCTGGCCAGTGCCTCCGCCCGTCCAACTGTAAGCGCTGGCCGCAGTGCTGGCGAGCGTCACCGACCCGCCCTCGCAGAAGGTGACAGGGCCATCGGCCGTCACCGCAGGAGTCTCATCGGGGCTCTCCTCCACGAAGAAGCTCGCGGTGGCTGTGCAGCCCCCATCGTCGATCGTGACGCTGTAGCTGCCAGGAGCCGTCACCTCGATGGTCTGGGTGGTGGCGCCATTGCTCCACAGGTAATCATAGCCGGCATCGGCGGAAAGGGTGACCGCATCGCCGAGTCCACATAGGACGGGATCGCCCACTGGCGTGATGGTGGCCACCGGTGCGATGCAGGTACCCTCGATGATGGTCACGTACTGGTCGGCGGCGAGATCGTTGAAGGTCTCCACCAGACCGCTGGGCCAGCGCACGGTGAGCGTGGGGATGGTGGTGTGCTGCCCGAGCCCGAAGAGGCCGGCGAAGGTCGTCACCATGCCGTAGCTCTCACCGGCACGCACCTCGCGGATCTGCGTGCCCCAGGGCCCGGTGATCGTCATCCTGGCGCCCACGGCGTCGCGGTTGCTCACCGTGCCCTGCAGGCGCACGCCGAACCAATGGTTGCTGTTGCCGTTGTTCATCCAGAGGCGATCCGGATTGGCGTTGTCCGGCGTGATGTAGTTGCTGCCGTAATTCGCGAACACGTCCACGAAGCCATCGCTGTTCAGGTCGCCCGTGGCAAAGCTGTGGAGGGCCTTGTTCGCCGGCATGAGCCCGGTGATGCGTGTGAAGGTCCCGTCCCCGTCGTTCTTGAAGAAGTACTCCACGCCGCCGCTGATCAGGATGTCCACGAAGCCATCGTTGTCGAAGTCGGCGAACTTGCTCTGGAGCATGAAGCCACCGAACTCCAGGCCACTGCCGGCCGTGATCTCCGTGAACTGACCGGCGCCGTTGTTCTCGAAGAGCTGGATGGTAGCGTCGTGGTTGGTGATCACCAGGTCGAAGTCGCCGTCGTTGTCGATGTCCCCGAAATCAGCCGACCAGCTCTGGTTGCGCACCTGCACGCCGTAGGCAGCGGCCTGGTCCGTGTATTGGTTGCTGCCGTTGTTCACGAACAGGCGGTTCCAGCGGCGGGGGTCGTCGGGGTTGTTCACCCCTTGGCGGCACTTGGCGATATAGAGGTCGAGGTCGCCGTCGTTGTCGAAATCGGTCCACACGCTGCCGTAGTTCCCGCTCATGTCACTGCTCGGGCTGGTGGTGTAATCGATGATATCCGCATAGCTGAGCGCGCCACTGCCGTTGTTGAGCCATTGGCGCGGGGCCCCGTCATCGTGGCACGACCAGTAATCGTTGTGCCCGTCGTTGTTGATATCGGCGATGTTCACGCACTGCGTGAACAGATTGCCGTTGTTGAGGCTGGTGAGCGTGCCATTGCCGACGGAAGCGATGCTCATGTAATGCACCCCGTCGTAGCTGCCACCGCTGATCACGTCCTTGTGGCCGTTGTTGTCCACATCGGCGGCTGCGAAGCCCCACTGCCCGCTACCGCTCATGTTGCCGTAGCCCACCGAAGTGAAGCTGCCATCGGCGTTCTGGTAGTCCACCACCAGTTGGCGTGCGTTGTTCAGCTTGAGGATGTCATCCAGGCCATCGCCGTTCATGTCCACCACGCCCATGCAGCCGCCACTGACGCTGGCGCTCATCAAGGAGGTGGAGTTCGTGAAGGACAGCTGGGCATGGAGCGCGGCTGGCGCCAACGCAAGCGCTGCCGCCCAAAGGGTCGAACGTCCGATCATGGGAAGGGGTGGTTGTGGTTCCGGTTGAATTCTGCTTGCAGGCGGCCCCAAGGTAGGGGAAGCCGGGTCATTCACCGGAAACCTTCGCTGCGCTGGCTGGAGATCCTACCGCGGCCGAGGCCTGTGCATCGCCCGTCTGGCGCCTGATGCTCTCGCGGTGGATGGCGTCCATGAACTCGTTCACGAAGGCCTGACTGAGGCCCAGGTGCGCGGCCAAGCGCGATTGGCGGCGCATGATGCGCTCCCAGCGCTCCGGCTGGAGGATGGCGACCTGGTGCGTGCGCTTATGGTCTCCGATCCGCTCTGCAATGTCCATCCGTGCCCCGAGTTTCTGGGCGATCTCCTCGTCCAGCTGGTCGATCAAGTCGCGCAGCTCATCCAGCCGGTCCCGCATGCCCGGCGTGGGTGCGGCCTGCCTGAAGATGAGGCCATCCAGCATACGGGCGAAGCCCTCAGGCGTGAGCTGCTGGTCCGCATCGCTGCGTGCGGAAGCGGGGTCGGGATGAACCTCCACCATCAGGCCGCTGAAGCCCAGGTCCAATGCCTGTTGGGCGACCTGCCCGATGCGCTCCGCATTGCCGGCGATGTGGCTGGGGTCGCAGAGCAGCTCCAGCTCCGGGTGGGCCGCCTTCAGCCGGATCGGGAACTCCCACATGGGGCTGTTCCGGTAGGGCGTTCGCTCGAACCAATTGAAGCCCCGGTGCACGGCAGCCAAGCGCCGCAGGCCTGCCCGCTGGAGCCGCTCCAGCGCTCCCGTCCACAGGTGCAGATCGGGATTGATGGGATTCTTCACCAGCACCGGGATGTCCACCCCTTGAAGTGCATCGGCGATCGCTTGGACGCTGAACGGATTCGGCGTGGTGCGCGCACCGATCCAGAGCATATCAACCCCCGCCCGAAGGCAGGCCTCCACGTGGTGGGGTGTTGCCACCTCGGTGGCGACCAGGAGGCCCGTCTCCTGCTTCACGCGCTGCAGCCAGCCCAAGGCAGCATCCCCGGCTCCCTCGAAGGTGCCGGGCCGGGTCCTGGGCTTCCAGAGGCCTGCCCGGAACGCCTTCACGCGACCGTCCGCCTTGAGGGCCCGGGCGGCAGCCAGCACCTGGCCCTCGCTCTCGGCGCTGCAGGGGCCTGCCACGACCAAGGGACGATCGAGACCAAGTCCCCATTCGATCAATGGAGCGGGATTGAGCTGGGGATTCGCCACGGCGATCAAAGGTATCGGGTAACGGACAAGCAGCGGCGACGGTTCATGGAGCCCCCCCGATAGCTTTACCGACCGAAACCCGGGTCACTCGCTACCTCCAGGATGTCAACCGACAGGCGCAGCCTCATCTTCTATATGATCGCGCTGGTGGTCTTCGGGGGCATCATTTATACCCTCCTTGACCGCGGCGCCCTGCTTCGGCCCCAGCTGGCCGAAACGCTGTCCCCGGCGGATCCGGGTGAGCCCTTGGAGCTCTTCGGACGCACGCTGGCCGGCAACATCCGGCACCCCTTTGCCGTGCTGCTCCTGCAGGTGGTGGCCATCATCGCATTGGCCCGGCTGTTCGCCTACCTGTTCGCCCGGCTGGGCCAGCCATCGGTCATCGGCGAGATCGTGGCTGGCATCGTGATGGGCCCGAGCGTACTGGGCTACTGGCTGCCCGGGACCTTCAAGGTGCTCTTCCCCGAGGGGTCGTTGGAGAGCCTGCACCTGCTCAGCCAGATCGGCTTGGTGCTGTTCATGTTCGTCATCGGCATGGAGCTGGACCTGGGGGTGCTCCGCGGGCGCCTGCACACGGCGGTGGTCATCAGCCATTCGAGCATCATCGCGCTGTTCGCCATCGGATCGGCGCTGGCCTACGCGCTCTACCTCGACTTCGCGCCGCCCACCATCGCCTTCCGCTCCTTCGCCCTCTTCATGGGAATCGCGATGAGCATCACAGCCTTCCCGGTGCTGGCGCGGATCATCCAGGAGCGGGGCCTCACGCGCACGCGTCTGGGTGCCATGGCACTGGCCACCGCCGCATCGGATGATGTTGCTGCATGGTGCATCCTGGCCGCCGTGATCGCCATTGTCAAGGCCGGCACGATGGTGAGCGCGCTCTACACCATCGGGGCATCGGCGCTCTACGTGGCCTTCATGCTCGGGGTGCTCCGTCCTTTCCTGCGCCGTGTGGGCGATGCGCATGGCGAGCGCCGTACCATGGGCCGTCCGCTCGTGGCCGGCATGTTCCTGGTGATGCTGGCCAGCGCCTGGACAACGGAGGCGATCGGCATCCACCCCCTGTTCGGGGCCTTCCTTGCCGGGGCCATCATGCCCTCCAACCTCAATTTCCGCAAGCTCCTCATCGGCAAGCTCGAGGACGTGAGCGTCGTGCTGCTGCTCCCGCTCTTCTTCGTGTTCACCGGGCTGCGCACGCGCATCGGCCTGCTCACCAATGAGCACCTGTGGTGGACCTGCGCACTGGTGGTGGTCGTGGCCGTTGCGGGCAAGAGCCTGGCCGCAGCCATCGCGGCGCGCATCACCGGCCACAACTGGAAGGAGAGCCTCAGCATCGGCGCCCTGATGAATACGCGCGGCCTCATGGAGCTCGTGGTGCTCAACATCGGCTACGACCTCGGGGTCATCAGTGCGGAGCTCTTCGCCATCCTGGTGATCATGGCGCTCGTGAGCACCTTCATGACCGGACCTGCGCTCAGCCTCATCGACCGTGTCTTCCGCGGGCCCGCGGACGAAGCGCCTGCAGCACCTGCGCCCGGCTGGCGGGTGCTCCTCTCCTTCGGCCAGCCCGAGAGCGGGAGGCGCGCACTTCGGCTGCTGCGGCAGCTGGCGGGCGGGGAGCATGGCCGCACAGAGGTCACCGCCCTGCATGTGACGCCGAGCGCCGATGTGAACCCGATCGACAGCCATGCCTTCGAACGGGAGGGCTTCAAGCCCGTGCTCCGCGAAGCCGATCGCCTTGAGCTCAAGGTGCATGCCGAGCACCACGTGAGCGGCGATGTCGGCGCCGATATACTGCGCACCGCGAACAGCGGGGGCTACGACCTGCTGCTGGTCGGCGCCGGGAAGCCCCTGCTCAAGGGCACCTTCCTTGGCGACCTCCTCGGCTTCACGACGCGGGTCATCGACCCTGGCAAGCTGATTGGATCGCTCACGGGCAAGGAGAGCCTGATCCCTGCCGATGACCAGCTGGACCCCAAGGTGCGCCAGCTCATCGAAGAGGCGCAGTGCAGCGTGGGCGTGCTCATGGACAAAGGCCTCGACCGCGCCCGTCGCGTGCTGCTCGCACTCGGGGCCCCAGGTGACCTCTTCCTCCTGCATTACGCGGAGCGCCTGCTCACGGACCCCGAAGCAAGGCTCACCATCCTCGATGCGACCGGACTGACGCAGCGCGACCCTTCGTTCCGCAACGGAGCGCAACGCCTGTCGCAGATCGGCCCCGACCGGGTCGCTCTGCTCCTGCACCGATCGGTCGATGGGGCCGTCCTCTCCGAGCAGGACCTGCTGCTCACCAGCTACAAGGGCTGGAGCCGTGCCGCAGAGCAGCGCGCCTCATGGCTCGAGCAGGTGCCGAGCACCCTCATCCTGCGCCCTTAGGGCGGCGCTCATCCGGCCGCCGCTCCGCCAGCCAGGCCTTCGCTTGTGCCTCCGTGCTGAAGACCTTGATCTGGAAATCCGGCGGGAAGTAGCTGAAATAGAGCTTGGCCACGGCCTCGCCCATTGCATCGGAGGCGGTGACGGCCAGCGCAACCAGGCCGCTCCTGCCGCGCTCCGGCTCGAAGTGGTTCTGCATGGTGATGTCCAGGTCGAAGTCGATGCCTTCCGGGATGACCGTATGCATTACGTAGGGCCCTTGGCCGCCGAGTTCCGCCCGCACCCTGCGGTTCTCCTCGAAACCGGCCCGATCGAGCGTGACATCATTCCGGAAGCGCTGCTCGATGTAGCCCGGGGCGATCAGCGCCATGGACGCGCAGCGTGTCTGGATGGTCCTTGGGATGAATGCCATGGTGATCGGTGATGGATGGGCTCCGCCACAGCCAATGTACCACACCAGCGCCGCTGCCCGCTACCAGCGCAGCACCACCTTGCCCGAGGTGGCACCGCTTGCCAGCAAGGCATGCGCACGAGGGAGCTCACCCGCCTCGAACTCGGCATGGACGTGCGGCCTCAGCAGCCCATCCCGATGGGCCCGCACCGCTTCCTGCAGGCAGCGCGCCACCAGGTCGGGCTTGTGATCGCCCAGCTTCAGCATGTTCACGCCGAGCACGCTCTTGCTCTTCATCATGAGGAAGATGGGCATGAGCAGGCCCATGCGCCAGATGAAGCGGGCCGTTCCGAGCGCACCCATCGCTCCGCGCTCAGCGCCGCCGAAAAGGACCAAGCGGCCACCGCTGCCGAGCAGGCGCATGTCGCGCGGATAGGTCGTTCCAGCAACGGCATTGAAGCTGGCATCGAGCCGGTGCCGACCGAGGTTGCGGTTCACCTGGTCGGCATAGTCGCCAGTGGACCGGTCCACCGCCTTTGCGGCGCCGAGGCTGCGCACGAAATCGGCCTTCGCAGCGCTGCCCACCACCGCATGCACTTCGCAGCCCGCGCTCACCGCCAGCTGCACCAGCAGGTGCCCGACACCGCCGGCCGCACTGTGCACCAGGACTCGCTCGCCGGCCTGCAGGGGGCAGAGCACCCGAGCTGCATACCAGGCCGTTGAGCCCTGCGTGGCCAGCGCCGCCGCCTCCCCCAGCGCGAGGCCCTCAGGAATGACCGCGCAGGCGCGATGGTCCGTGACGGCGCGCTCCGCATAGCCGCCGAATCGCGTCATGGCCACCACGCGCCGGCCGAGGAGGCCATCGGGGACGGTCGCGCCGACCTGCGTCACACGGCCCACCACCTCATAGCCGATGATGCTGGGCAGCGGAGGGGCTTCGCGGTAGAGCCCGCGCACGGCCATCGCATCCGCGTAGTTGAGCCCGAAGCCCTCGCACTGGATCAGCACCTGGCTGGGCCCGGGCTGAGGGTCCGGGTGCTCGCGTAGCGCAAAGGCCGATGCCGGCTCTCCGTGGCGTAACAACGTCCAGGCCTTCATGCTTGCGGTATTGCGCCCGAGAGCACCACCACGAACTCACCGCGCGGCTCATGGGCGGCGAAATGCGCGATGAGCTCGGAGAGCGTGCCCCTGATGGTCTCCTCGTGCAATTTGCTCAGTTCGCGCGAAACGCTCGCGCGCCGCTCAGGGCCGAAGGCCGCGCCGAACTCCTGCAAGGTGCGCAGCAGGCGATGCGGGCTTTCGTAGAAGACCATGGTCCGCTCCTCGGCCTTGAGGGCATCGATGCGCGACCGGCGGCCCTTCTTGTGCGGCAGGAAGCCCTCGAAGGCGAAGCGCTCGCAGGGAAGGCCGCTCACCACCAGCGCCGGCACGAAGGCCGTGGCACCCGGCAGGCATTCCACCCGCAGGCCGGCGCGTAGCGACTCGCGCACGAGCAGGAAGCCGGGGTCGCTGATGGCTGGCGTGCCGGCATCGCTCGCCAGCACAAGCCGCTCACCGCCCAGCATCCGCCGCACCAGCTGCTCCACCATGCGGTGCTCATTGTTCACATGGAAGCTCACCAGCGGCTTGGCGATGCCCAGGTGCTGGAGCAGCCGCCCCGTCACCCGGGTGTCCTCGGCCACCACGGCATCCGCCTCGGTGAGCGCACGCTTCGCGCGCAGTGTGATGTCCTCCAGGTTGCCGATCGGCGTGGGGACGAGGATGAGGCTGGTGACGGTGGCGCTCACTTCCAGGCCTTGATGAAGTCGCGCAGCAGGGCGTGGAGATCGGCGAACTCGGTCAGCGGGAGCGTCTCCGCGCGATCCTGGATGTCATGATAGTGCCCGATGCCGCCCAGCGTGTAGATGTAGATGGCGGGGACGCCGCGCCGCACGAAGGGGCAATGGTCGCTGTTGCATGCCGGCCCCCTTGCCTTTACTTCCTTCAGGTAGCCCTTGGCGCCGTTGATGGCCACCAGGCGGTCGTAGGCCTTCGGCTGCTCCGTCGCGTTCACCACCATGATGCCATCATCGCCGGTGCCCAGGATGTCGAGGTTGACCATCATGCGAACCTGCTTCCAGTCGATGGGGCGATCCACCGCGCACCACTCGCTTCCCACCAGGCCGGCCTCCTCGCCGGCGAAGGCCACGAAGAGCAGGTTGTGGCGCGGAGCCTTGCCCTTGGCCCCGAAGTGCTCGGCGAGGCTCAGGAGCATGGCCGTGCCGCTGGCGTTGTCGTTGGCCCCAGGGAACAGCGCGTCCGGCCCCATCCGGCCCAGGTGGTCATAGTGGGCCCCGATGACCATCCATTTGCGGCCCTTGCCCTTCACCATGCCCATCACGTTGCGCGCCGGCCTGCGGGCAAGCAGCTTGTTGGCCACGCGGAGGGTGACGCTCGCGGAGGAGTCCGTGAGCGCATCGCCGGCCACCTCGATGAGGGGGAAGGGCTCTGCATCCTGCGCGACGCTCCAAGTGAGCTTCTCCACGCGCTTGAGCACGGGACCCCGGGCCATCAGGTCACGCTCCCATTGCCTGAAGAGGCGGAGCGAATCCGCATTGCGCGTTGCCGGCCATTGAACGCACGCGGCCTTGCCCGTGAGCACGCCCATGGTCATGCGCCGGCGCTCCGGCGCACCCAGGTCGCCGGGACCGATGTGCGCGATGGCATAGGTGCCCTGCACGCTGCCGCTCTCGGGATCCACCAGGAACTCGCTGCCCGGGGCGAGGCGCCGGCCATCGATGGCCACCGAGAGCGTGTCGGGGAAGCTGTTCACATTGAATTGGAACGGCTGGTAGTAATCGGCTTTCACCGGCTTCAGTCCGAAGCGGGCGAATTGCGCGGCTATCCACTCCGCTGCGCGCGCATCACCATCCTGCACATACCCGCGGCCATGGAACGCCGGCGAGGTAAGCGTATCGAGCCAGGCGCGCGCACGGGCCGTGACGTCATCCTGGCCCATCGCCGCTGAAGCGATGAGGCCCAGCACCCCGGATAACCAGCGCCGATTCATGCGAAACGGCGCTGCAGCAGTTCGATGAAGGTCTCCAGGGCCTCCGGAGCGGGCGGCTTCTGGAGCTTGGCGAGCAGTTCGCCCTCAAGGATGGCCATTGCGACCTGCGCATCCGCAGCGGCGTTGAGACGGGCGATGCCGGACTCGTAGGCGCCCTTGTCGCCCCCGAAGAGCTCTGCGGTGAACCAGAACTTGTGGCTTACGGAAATGGCCTTCCCGAGGTCGTTTATACGCGCCTTCTCCAGGCGCTCGGCCAGGGACTCCGGCGCTTTAGCCGCTGCCGGCGGCGCAGGACTGGCCGCGGGTTGCGGCGGCTGCGGCTTCTCCTCCACGGTGTCGGTAATCGCCTCGATCAGCGATATCTGCCGGGGGTCAGCCGGACGGGTATCGAGCCGGATCGACGGCGTTGGCGGCGCAGCCGGGGCCGGAGCGGGCTCGAGCGGAGGGGCCGCCTTCGACGCCTTGAGGTGCGCGTTCTCCCGGGCCTTGTGGCGCAGCACCACGAGCCGTTCGTAGAGCTCACGCGCATCGCCAACGGCCCGATCCAGGCCATCGAGCCCCAACGAACCGCTCTGCAGGCCCTCCCCGGCTCGCTGCAGCGATGCGATCAACGCCGTCATCGGCCGGTATCCCTTGTCGTCGCTCATGTGCATCGGACCGTTCCCGCAGGTCCCGGACGAAGATCCCTATTTTCGCCGCACCCGCAAAACGCCTCGGCATGCGCCGCTGGCGCTTCCGCCCAAGCGATGTTCCTGGAGCATACCGGCAGCCGCGCACCCCGCAAGGGCTGGATCGAGGTCATCTGCGGCAGCATGTTCAGCGGCAAGACGGAGGAGCTCATCCGGCGGCTGCGCCGCGCGGAGTTCGCCCGGCAGCGTGTGGAGATCTTCAAGCCCAGCGTGGACACCCGCTACGCGGAGGCGGAAGTGGTGAGCCATGACAGCACCAGCATCCGCAGCACGCCGGTGCCGAGCAGCAGCAACCTCTTGCTGCTGGCTGGCGATATCGAGGTGGTGGGCATCGACGAGGCGCAATTCTTCGATGAGGGGCTCCCTCAGGTATGCAGCGAGCTGGCCTCCTCGGGCGTGCGCGTCATCGCCGCCGGGCTCGACATGGACTTCATGGGAAGGCCGTTCGGGCCGATGCCGCGCCTGATGAGCATGGCCGAGTACGTGACCAAGGTGCATGCCATCTGCATGCGCTGCGGGGGCCTTGCCAACTTCAGCCATCGCATCAGCACCGGCGAGGAACTGGTGCTGCTCGGCGAGAAGGACAGTTACCAGCCGCTCTGCCGCGCCTGCTTCGACCAAGCGCTGGCCCAACCCGTCGCCGAGCGCCGATGACCGCCATCGGCCACAGGCTATCGCAGCTGGCCGAAGCCGCCGGCGCCCACTGGGCTCAGCGCTGCAGCGACCCGCAGATCGCGCACCTCAGCATCGATTCGCGCAAGCCCTTCTCCGCCGCTGATACGCTCTTCATCGCCCTGCGGGGCGAGCGGCACGATGGACATCGGTTCCTGCGCGAGCTGTACGCCCGCGGCATCCGCAACTTCCTGGTGAGCGAGCCGCGCCATGCCGAAGGGCTGGAGGAAGCCAATGTGCTCGTGGCGGCAGACACCCTGGACGCGCTGCAGCGCATGGCCGCCTGGCACCGCGGGCTGCACACCGCGCCCATCATCGGCATCACAGGCAGCAATGGCAAGACGGTGGTGAAGGAATGGCTCTTCCAGCTGCTGCGCGACCGCGAGCACATCGTGCGCAGCCCGGGCAGCTGGAACTCGCAGGTAGGCGTGCCGCTGAGCGTATGGTCGCTCAGGCCCGAGCACACGCTGGGGATCTTCGAGGCGGGCATCAGCCGGCCGGGGGAGATGAACCGCCTGCGGTCGATGATCCACCCCACCATCGGCATCTTCACCAACATCGGCCCGGCCCACGGCGAGGGCTTCACGGATGACCGGGCCAAGGCACTGGAGAAAGCGCAGCTGTTCGGCCAGGCGAAGGCCGTCGTGTTCTGCGCCGACCACCCGGCCGTGGCGGAGGCCCTTCATGCCAGCGGTGCCGGACGGGGCGCGGCCCTGAGGGGCTGGTCGCGCGAGCGCAACGGTTGGCTGCACGTGGTGCGCGAGGAGGCGCTTCCCCATGGGATGCGCCTTCGGGTGGCCGGCGAGCGTTTCGACTTCGCCTTCGACATCCCCTTCAGTGACCATGCCTCAGCGGAGAACGCCCTGCATTGCGTGACGCTGCTGCTGCACCTGGGCTGCGAACCGGCGTGGATCCAGGAACGCACCCCGCACCTGCCAGCCGTGAGCATGCGCATGGAAGCGGTGGAAGGCGTGCACGGAATGACGCTCCTGAATGACGCCTACAGCAACGACACGGCCTCGCTGGCCATTGCACTGGAGCACCTGGATGCCCTGGCCGCTGGCCGCCGGAAAGCCGTGGTCCTCTCCGACCTGGTGGGCGGGGCGGGCGAGGCGGAAGCCAAGTATGCGAAGGTGGAGGAGCTGCTTCAGCGTGCGCAGGTCGCCACGGTGCTCACCGTGGGCCCCGAGCTCAGCCGGCGCAGCTTCGGCTTCGCATCGCGGGTGGAGCACTATGCCGATGCGCAGGAGCTGGCGGAATCCGTGTCCCCCGCCACGCTCGAGCAGCACGCCGTGCTCATCAAGGGCGCCCGGGCGTACGGCTTGGAGCGCATCGCGCAGCGCTGGCAGAGACAGGTCCATGGCACGGTGCTCGAGATCGACCTGGAGGCCATCCGGCACAACCTGAACCATTACCGGGCGCTCCTTGCCCCCGGCACCCGCGTGATGGCCATGGTGAAGGCC
>ERZ761602.2780-NODE-2780-length-26373-cov-16.094498_pt1 | contig 26373 bp, 27 predicted proteins | sample MGYA00512165_ERZ761602 | MGnify/ENA primary metagenome ERZ761602 (study PRJEB28899, sample SAMN02445085) | bioreactor sludge metagenome | biome: EBPR sludge; isolation source: Thorneside wastewater treatment plant | place: Australia: Brisbane, Thorneside...
AACTAACAGTTGTCCCAAATAATCTTCCGACTAAGAATGTTGCAATCATCGCAACCAATCCCCAAAATGTGACTCGAAATGCACCGACCCAAATATTTGAACCACCTGTATTTGACGCTAACATGCCCATGCCTGCTAAGAAAAATAATGAACTAATCACAACAATTGGAATCATTAAATTCATTGGCGAAAGTATCACAGCCAACAAAGGCATTGCCGCGCCCAAAGCAAATGACAAAGCCGAAGTCCAAGCCGCTTGAAAGGGACGAGCCGTGTGCACTTCGGTCAATCCAAGTTCATCACGCGCATGTGCCATCAAAGCATCATGCTTCATCAATTGGTCAGCCACTTGTTTTGCAAGTGCGGGTTCAAGTCCACGTTCGATGTAAATATTTGTCAATTCTTTTCGTTCACCTGCATCATCAATTTCCAATTCTTTTTTCTCACGAGCTAAATCTGCTTTTTCAGTATCGGCTTGTGAACTGACCGAAACATATTCCCCCGCCGCCATAGACATTGCGCCAGCAACCAAGCCCGCAACGCCAGCCAGTAACACATCTCCGCGCACAGCATTTGCGGCGGCGACACCCACCACCAAACTTGCAGTGGAGACAATTCCGTCATTAGCACCTAATACTGCCGCGCGTAACCATCCGATTCGAGTTGAATAATGTAATTCTTTTCTAGGCATAATACATCCTCCGCATTGATGATACCCTAAAATAAAAACTCGGAAGTCTTGAAGACTTCCGAGTTTTGTTTAAGCAAGTTGCATTAACTCAACTGCTCTCTTTTCTATTTCTGCAATTCCAAGTACGTGTTCTCTTAATCCTTCACGAAATTCTGCAACTTGAGATTCTGTCATCGGGAATTTCTTTGTAATGTCTGCTTCAATCTTTTTCAAACGTGTGTTGATTTTTTCAATTTCATCGCGTCCATCTTCGCCTTGTTCTGCGAATAATTTATGTTTTTGAAGCAAAAGTTTTTTCACTTCACCGAATGGAGCAACGCTTGAAGGCAAAATTGCATCTGCAAAGTCTAACCATTTTTTATGACTCAATCGAAATTGCTTTGCCGCTTCTTTCAAAGATTTTTTATCTAACAACATAGATGCTTCCTCTAAAAAATCGGCATATAAATCACGTTCAGCACCATCACTTGCCCAAAAGGAATTAATCCATACAAACATGCCAGGCGGGTTAAACTTCCCTTCCGAAAAACCTGCTAAGGCATTGTATAACTTTGCACCAGCAGGAAACATCCGCTCCCAACTTTGTTTGTTGCGTTTATTTACTAACATATCCGCTAAATGTTCATAAGCGGCGAATCCAAAATTGTGGCGCGCGCCTTTGGGTGGCTTGTCTGTAAATAACGATGCACACTGCCAAATCCCCTTTTGAACAGCGGCAACCAGTTTTGATGTCTGCGGCGAAGCGATTGTGATTAATCGGAATTTATCATCTTTGACTCTTGCTCGTGCTTTCGTCAACGCTTCTATCTTGACGTGAAACGGTTTCGCCGACCGATCAGCAATCAACGCCTCATCATCTTCAATGCCATACACCACAATCGGAATCATGTTCCAATACGCGGCTGGGTTTTTATGCGTGTACGGCAAACTATATTCATCAGCCCACACAATGGCTGGGTTGCCAGTGGCTAAAGCCTCAACCAAATTCTTTTCGGCAATGTTCGCTTTGGTAGTTTGATACACTTGTTGCTCAACGCCTAAGCGTTCAAGCATCGTTTGGAATGGGTCAAATGTATTGCGTGCCAAAATTGCCACATGCGGCAAATGACCTTTGTATTCAAAGGTGAAATATCCAAACGTGATGCCACCACTAACGCCCAACAAAAACGCCTCAGAAAACGGTTTGCCTGTGTGCGGCGTGTGCACATTTTGCAACGCCAAAGCATTTTGCACACTGCCTGTTTCATAATGTCGCCCTGCAAATTGAGTTATTTTTTTGTTCATGGTTCACTCCTATTCTTGATTTCGGCAGTATACAAGTAGTTTGTTGAAAATCTAGAAATTAGGGATATAGTCGGCACTTTTTGATTTGAGAGGTTGTATGTTTATCATCATTTGGCAATATCAAGTTAAAAAAGAAAATACAAAAAAGTTTGAAGAAATATATTCCGCAAACGGCGATTGGGCAAAGTTGTTCAAAAAGTCGGCGGGGTATCTTGGCACGGAATTGTTTCAAGATATAACAAACCTTCAAACCTACTTAACCATCGACCGTTGGGAATCTGAACTGGATTTTCAAGCCTTTCAAACTCAATGGCAAGCAGAGTATAAGTTGCTAGACGAGCAATGTGAAGAATTAACAGAGTTTGAGACTTTACTTGGCAGGTGGAACCTTAAACATTAAAGGGTATAATACAAGAAATCAAAGACAGCGAGTTGTTTTCAGGGAAACCTTATGTCAAAAATTTTAATTGTGGATGACGACGAAAAAGTGACAACTTTGTTAGGGCGCTTTCTTGCGGCAACCAACTATCAAGTTACTACACTGAATGATAGCTCGAAAGCAATGCAAGCGGCAAATACCGTTCGCCCTGATTTGATTATCCTTGACATTATGATGCCTTACCCAGACGGTTTCACGTTATGCAAAATGTTACGCGATGAACCAAAGTTTACCAAAACGCCGATATTAATCATCACAGCTTTAGATAATAGCAACAGCAAGGCTACTACCTTTGGCGCAAATGATTACCTTGCCAAGCCGTTCAATCTAGATGAGCTTGCTTACAAAGTAGAAGTTTTATTAAAAAAAGAATAATTTTATTGGAGATTCACATGGCGAAGATACTGATTGTAGATGACGACTTGGAAACTACCAAACTATTTGAAGACATCATCAAAACAAGCGGGCATGAGCCATTTTCGATTACTGAAAGCAAGAACGCCACTAACGCCATTGAAATTTTTGGACCCGATTTAATTTTGCTTGATATTATGATGGCAAATATCAACGGGATTCAATTGTGTAAGTTGATAAAATCTGACCCCAAAACGACCAATATCCCTGTCATTATGGTTTCAGCATTAAGTGATGAAGGCTCTAAACGAGATTCTTTCAACGCTGGCGCAGATGATTTTGTCGTAAAGCCAATTCAGCCAAAATCATTTCTAACGCTTATTAACGCCACGTTAAATAAGGGCTAACAAAATACTTTCAGTTTTGTTTATTTGTCTTGCATGTTATATGTTTTGATGTATCATTACAGGAAATTTACTTTCAGGTGTGCACATGACCAAAATCTTAATGGTGGACGATGACAAATTAGTCACCGACTTGCTAGAAAAACTTTTGAAAGCTGACGGTTACAATACTGTTACAGTTAACGACAGTTCTAAAGCCGTAGAAACTGCCCAAAAAGAAAGCCCAGATTTAGTTTTGTTAGATTTAATGATGCCACAACCTGACGGGTTTCGAGTTTGCCGGATGTTACGTGAAGTACCAGCATTTAAGAAACTCCCAATTATCATTGTCACCGCGTTAGACGATAGTGACAGCCGTGCCGTTGCCTTTGGTGCTGGTGCAAACGACTACCTCACCAAACCGTTTCATCCTGATGAACTTTCAGAAAAAATAGTCGCCGCTTTAGAAGAAAGATAAATAAAAACGGACGTTTGAAACGTCCGTTTTTTATAACTATTTCAATGTCCGGATAAATGTCACCAAGTGCCAAATTTGTTCTTCGGTTAAAATGCCGCGCCATGCCACCATCGCTGTGCCGGGGCTACCTTCAGAAATTCTCCAAAACAAATATCCATCACTCACCTGTACCTGCAAGACAGATAAATCTTTCGGGGGTGGATTCAAAGCCGCACCCGCCGGACCATCTCCATGTCCGCCTGAGCCGTGACACGTCGCACAATTCGTCTGAAAAATTTCTCCACCTGCTATCGCCGCATCCTCGCTTAATGGATTCGTCAAATTAGCATAATCAGCTGGCACAGTTGGGAGTGCGCTTTCATTACTAAAAGAACTCGTTTCTGCGCACGCAGAAATTAAAAATAAAACAAACAAAACAGCCAAAACTTTCTTCATTATTCAAACTCCAATTTTTTTCAAATTATAAAGGTAAAATAGAGATATGAAACTTAAACGCTGGCACATCATTTTGATTGTCTTTTTGATGCTTGGAATCATCTTCCGCTTCACTTCTACGCCTGCACCTGCTCATCCATATTACACATCTTCTCCACCCAAGCCTTTGGTGATTGCCCACCAAGGCGGTGACTGGTTATGGCCCGGCAACACCATGTTTGCATTTCAAAATGCAGTTGACTTAGGTGTTGACGTTCTTGAAATGGATTTACACATCACCAAAGATAATGTTTTAGTTTTGATTCACGATGAAACCATAGACCGAACCACAAATGGCTCAGGTGAAGTTGAGTTAATGACTTTAGAAGAAATAAAAACTTATGACGCAGGCTATGACTGGTCAAGAGATGAAGGCGCAACTTTCCCATTTCGCGGACAGGGAATCACAATCTCAACTTTAGAAGAAGTCTTTACAGCCTTTCCAGATAAACACATGACCATTGAAATCAAAAAATCAAATACTTCCATGATTGATCCGTTTTGTGAAATGATTCGTGAATATGACATGGGAGATAAAATCGTAGTCGCTTCTTTTTATGATGACAAAATGAAAGAGTTTAGAGAAACCTGCCCCGAAGTTGCTACATCCAGTGCAAAAAATGAAACCACAGTGTTTGTTTTGCTCTCAAAAGTTTTTCTTACTGGATTTTATTCGCCACAATTTTATTCATTACAAGTTCCTGAAGAATCAAGTGGAATAACTGTAATGACAGAATCTTTCATTCGTTTAGCACACGAAAGAAATCTAGCCGTCGAACCATGGACAATTAACGACGAAGAAACCATGCAGAAATTCATCAAATGGGGTGTAGATGGCATTATGACAGATAGACCAGATATCATGCTGGAAATTCTTGGAAGATAAATAAGTAAGGGCGACCCGCCCATGTTGATTAATAAATTTTGTAAACCTTGAAGGGTCGCCCCTACAATAAAAACTATGCCAACCTCTTATCAAAAAAATATTCTCAAATTTCGTGAAGAAAAAGACAAAAATATCAAAGCAAATGATTTACACTGGCTCAACCTAGTCGGTTTATTTTGGTTAGCAGAAGGTGACAATTCTTTTGGCAACGACGAAAGTAATAAAATTTTTCATTCATCTTTCCCAAAACCATTTTGTGGAAAATTTATTCTCAAAAACGGAAAAATCACATTTCACCCTGAAAAAGATGTGACTTTTAATTCCGATATTCCAAACCCTGAAAGCAGAAACTTAATCACAGACCAAGATGAAAACCCAGATATGCTTCACGTCGGTTCATTGACCATGAAGGTCTTAGTACGAGGCGATGGATTTTTAATCAGAATGTGGGATAAAGAATCAGCATCCAAGAAAAAGTTTGATGGTTTGAAATATTATCCAGTCAAAGAAGAATATAAAGTGCCAGCAAAATATATTCCGTATGAAACGCCGAAGCATGTGAAAAAGATTGAATCACTAGGCAATGAAGTGGATGCAATTTTTCTGGGGCATGTTCATTTTCAATTCAAAGGCGTGGATTGTGTTATCGAAGTTGAAAAAAGCGACAAAGATTTACTGCTATTTTTTTCAGATGAAACCAACACCACCACAACTTACGGCGGCGGACGCAGAATTTATCTCACGCCACCCACAACCACCGATTTTATTCTCGACTTCAACCGCACCGAAAACTGGCCCTGCGCTTACACAGACTATGCCACTTGCCCACTCGTACCAAAACAAAATCGCCTGCCAATATCAATTGAAGCAGGCGAATTGAAGTATAAGGATTAATTTCAATTTATGTCATTCTGAGCCGCGTTCTTGTTTTTGTGGCGAAGAATCTCTTCTACAATTTCATAGACTCTTCGCCAGCCCTTCACTTTTCGTTCAGGGCTTAGGCTCAGAGTGACATAGTGTTCAATCCATCCAAACCGTTCTATCCTCAAACCCTTCTCTCACATACGGCTCTGGAGTCACATCTGGATAACCGATATAAATAAAGCCGATAATATGTTGGTCTGCTTCAAAACCTAAAAACTCTTTCACTTTTGGGTCACGTGCCCATTCACCCGTGCGGATAATCGCTCCAAGCCCAAGTGCGTTTGCAGTCAGCAACATGATATAAGCCGCCGCCGAAGCGGCCGAAATATTTTCCACTTCAATATGTTTTGGCTCACTCGGTTTATCTGCCGCAACAGCAATTAGGACAGGTGCGCGCAGTGGCAATGCTCGGGTTTTGTCTAAACCCTCAGGTGGCGTAGCAGGATTCCGCTCCAAAAAAGAAGCGGCGAACACATCACCTAATTTTTTTCTGCCGTCACCAGTCAACACCACAAATCGCCATGGTCTCACTTTATAATGATTCGGCGCCTGCACAGCCGCGCTTAAAATTTTTTCAATCAACTCGCGTGAAACTTCATCTTGTTTCACTTTACTAATCGTTTGCCTTCCATGAATTGCTTCAAACAGTTCCATGCTACCTCTATGATAAAATTTTTTTATGAACATATTTTACTCGGAAGCACATCGAAAACACTACCCACCTTTTGAAGTGTTTGATGGTGGTCAGCGCGTGCCGTATTATGAAAATCCAGACCGCATGGATAAAATTTTATCGACATTGAATCAAACAAATTGGGCTGAGATAAAAGAACCAACAGATTTTGGACTCGACCCGATTCTTGCCGTGCATGACAAAGATTATATTAACTTTCTCGCTTCATGCTGGACCGAGTGGCTTGATTCAGATTCCTCAATATCTGCTTCGCCTGAAACTCATGCCTTCTTACCTGCAACATTTGCATTAAGAAGAAAGGCTCGTCCAACTTCATCATTGCATGGTCGTGGCGGATATTACATGATGGATTTATCAGCGTGCATTGTGGAACATACATATCAAGCCGCACTTGCTTCTGCAAATTGTGCATTGAGTTCTGCTGAATCTGCCTTCCGCCTTCAGCATTCTGCTTTTGCTCTCTGTCGTCCACCTGGGCATCATGCCGGAAAAGATTATGCTGGCGGATATTGTTTCATCAACAATGCCTCTGTCGCGGCGAATTGGTTATCTCAAAAAGGTAAAACTGCATTATTGGATATTGATTATCACGCAGGCAATGGCACGCAAGATATTTTTTATGAACGAAGTGATGTATTAACCATTTCCATTCACGGCGACCCAGATTTTGAATACCCACATTACGCCGGCTTTGCAGATGAAACTGGCGCAGGTGATGGACTCGGCTTTCATAAAAACTTTCCGTTACCAAAAGGAACGGATGATGCTGGTTATTTAATTGCTTTGGATGAAGCACTTGAAATGATAAAAAAGTTTTCACCAAATTATTTGGTTTTATCTACAGGTATGGATACTTTCGACGGCGACCCACTTGGAAAATTTCATGTCACCAGAAATGGTTTTTCCGAAATAGGAAAAAGGATTGCTAGCCTAAACCTCCCCACTGCTATTATCATGGAAGGCGGTTATGCTAATGAAGAACTTGGTAAAAATGTAGTAACACTGTTAGAGAACTTTAAGTAACATACAAGGCAACTAATTAATTACCCATACCAAGCACTGGAGAATTTCGAATGAAAAATTGGAAATTGATTTTATTGTTGTTTGTCTTTTTATTAACTGCTTGTGCCCCATCTGCACCCGCTGAAACACCTACCCCTGCACCAACGCTTACGCCGCAAGTGATTTATGTCACTGCCACACCTGAACCTACATTGCCTTCTACAGCTACATTTACGCCTACGATTACAAACACGCCTGAACCAACGATTACATTAACTCCTGAATTTACATTTCCAACAGTCACCGTTAATAAACAAGCCCATTGTAGATATGGTCCATCTGCCGCCTATCTACACGCCGCAGATTTATACACCGGTGATAAAGGCGAAGTACGTGGCACCGCTTTTTATAGTCGCTGGCTATATATCAAGTTCGAAAAACTAAATTACTTCTGCTGGGTTGCCCCATCGGTTGTAGATGTAGTAGGTGACGTCAGCACTATTAAAAAAATTGAACCTAATTTATTGAGCATTGGTAGCAACATGTACGGACCTGTCCAAAATGTGCAAGCCACTCGCAATGGTGATGAAGTCACTATTACGTGGGATCAAATGGAAATGACAGCCGACGATGACCGAGGCTATTTCATCGAAGCCTTTGTTTGCCAAGATACATTTTATATTTGGTGGACGTTCTCATATCCAGATCAATATGAAACCAGTTACACAGTCAAAGACGAAGATGGGTGTATTGCTGAATCATACGGGAAAATTTATACCGTTGAAAAACATGGTTATTCACAGCCTGTAGATATTCCGTGGCCCCAACCATAAAAATAAAAAACGGACGCTTTCAGCGTCCGTTTTTTTATGTCATTACTCCAGCTTTTTTGAATGCGGTTTCTAGCATATCTATCGTCACAGGTTTGATAATCATCGCTTGTGCGCCACTTTTCATCACTTGTTGACGAGTTTCGGGTTGGTCATCAGATGTAATTACGATGACGGGCACTTTCATCAAACGTGGTTCACGGCGGATAAATGCCAACACTTCTGTGCCATCCACGCCGGGCATGTTGATATCTAAGCAAATAAATTGCGGAATAAAACTTGCTAATAATGACATCGCAGGGCTTGAACCATAAGCCACTTTTGCGGGTAAATCTAATAACCCCAACATTTGTTGTAAAGCATCTGCCGTTTGGCGATTGTCGTCAATAATTAAACCTTCGGTCATTCGTCCTCCAAAATAATGGTGCCCATGATAGACACATCATATCCTTTCAAAAGTGAAATAGAATGTTGAAAACGCGAATCAGTTAACAAGTCAAAGAGAGGCGTTAAAAAATCTACAAATTCTTTCGGGATTACCAAATCATATCGCTCTTGAAAAAGCGGAATGAAATCTAAATCTAATGCTTGTGCGGCGGCGGCAATGCCCAAGCCACAAGCAGCCCGACCCGACGCTACCGCAGTTGCAACACCGAGATGAGTATACTCGTCTTGATGATAGCCTGCAATATACTCATGGGGGATATTTAACTGATTCAAATGATAATCTAGCAAGGTGCGCGTGCCAGAACCTTTTTGACGATTAACAAACTGCACGCCTCTTTCTTGACTTCGACCTGCGAGGTCACCTAAACTTTTGATTCCCTTCGGGTTTCCTTTCTTAACTATCAAGCCTTGCTCACGCCCCACCAACGCAACAACTTTAACTTTTATATTTGGCATGTATTGACGAATGTATGAAATATTAAACTCGCCAGTGTTTGGGTCTAGCAGATGCGAGCCTGCAAAATGCGCTTCACCTCTACGTAATGCTACCAACCCACCTTGTGAACCGACATTTGCTGAAGCCAAGCGGCGATTTTTTTCTGCTAAAAATTGTGCCATTAAATCTAACGTCAAATCATGTGAGCCGATGGCGAGAATCGTTTTTTCTATTTCAGATTTTGTTCGATACAACTTGACTTGTATTTTTTCACCAGCATCAATGCCTTGTGTGCCGCTTGGGATTAAAGCAAGTCCATCTGCTTGAACAAGTGATGTGATAACTCCTGCTCCACGAGATAAAGGTGCGGCTAATAATTTATCTCCCACTTTACCAATTGCAACTCTCACAAAATCATCATCACCTGCTGGTGAGACAATTTTTCTGGTTAATATCGCTTCTTCTGTTTGCAATTCGTTTTGTTTTCGTCCGAGCCATTTGGCAAGAATCGGTTCGACGAAAATATCTACAGTTAAAGATGCGGAGACGGGATAGCCGGGAATGCCAATGATGGGTGTTATGTCATTGCGAGGGCGTTCTTGCTCTTTGCCCGAAGCAATCTCATCACGAGTTGGAGATTGCTTCGTCACTTCGTTCCTCGCAATGACGCCGAGTATTACCGGATGCCCCGGTCTTACAGCAACGCCATGAACTAATAATTCACCCAATTTCTGAACGACTTTTGCAGAGAAATCTTCCGCGCCGGCAGATGAGCCTGCATTTAATAAAATCAAGTCATAATCATTACTTGCTTGTAAAACTGTTTCGCAAATTAAATCAAAATCATCTTTGACGATTTCAAAGCGAGTCGCTTCGCCGCCCATTTGTTTGATTTGTGATGTAAGCACTAATGAATTGAATTCAAGAATATCGCCAGATTTTAATTTTGAACCAATCGGCACAAGTTCACTGCCTGTTGGAATAATCGCAACTTTTGGCTTGCGAGAAACTTTTATGGTTTGATGACCCGATGCGGCAATCGCGCCTAAATCAACTGGGCGGAGGATATGACCTGCCGGTAAAACCAATTGTGTGGCGACAATATCTTCTCCCAATGGTCTTACATGACTCCATGGAGTCACAGATGCGCGAATTCTGATGGACGATGGATTACGAATTGCATTTGTGATTTGATTGTTTTCATCAAGCGATTCTACATTTTCAATCGGAATGACCGCGTTTGCCCAATCCGGTAAGGGGTCGCCGGTATCTACATACTCTGTCTTTAATAACTGATTACTGTTTACTGATAACTGAATTGGGTTTGAGGGTTGCGCACCAATCGTATCCTCTGCTCGAACAGCGAATCCATCCATTGCGGAGGCATGATAATGCGGTGACGAAATTTTTGCCCAAATAGATTCAACAGTAACTCGCCCTAAAGCTTTTTCATCTAATGGAATTTCTTCTGTACTTAACACACGCCATAAATCAGCACTTTGCAATGCTTCTTGAAACTTTGCTTGTGCTTGATTTAATGGAATATCGTGAAGATAGACAGACATAATTTATAAACAATCCGCTGGTCGAGTAGGGCTGATGTTCGCCAGCCCGTATCGAGACCAGAAGTTAGATGTAAATCTTAAGTATTTAAAAACCGTGTGGTCTCGACTGCTTGCGCTCAATCACCAATTATTTCTTAAACTCCATCCATCGCCGCGCCAAGTCGTTTGATAATTTCATCCACTTCTTCTTCATTGATCGAAAGTGGTGGTGAAAAGGCAAGCGTGTTTCCAAGCGGACGAGTTCTTAATCCGCGTTCTTGTGCGGCTTTGAAAATTTTCATTGTCATAGCAGGGTCTGGCGTTTTGGATTCTTTATCAGAAACAATTTCTACACCACACACCAAACCAAGTCCGCGCACATCACCGACGAAGGAAAATTCTTTCAAGGTTTGTAAACCTTCTAACAAACGTTTGCCCAATTCTTTGGCACGTCCCGGATAATTTTCTTCTTCCATGATTTCTAAATTCTTTAATCCAACCGCACATGACATGGCATGACCAGAATATGTATACCCGTGCATAAATGCTTCAGGTTCAGTAGCAGTTTCAATCGCGTCACGAAGCGCATCCGAAATTTGAATCCCGCCCAGTTGAGCATATCCGCTGGTGATGGCTTTTGCAAAAGATAAAATATCAGGCTTTACATTCCAATGCTTCAACCCAAACCATTCGCCCGTTCTTCCAAAACCAGTGATCACTTCATCGGCAATAAAAAGAATTTCATATTTATCACAAATCGCGCGCACTAACGGAAAATAATCATCAGGCGGGATGATAACGCCACCAACACCCATGACAGGTTCGGCGATGAATGCCGCGACAGTATCTGGATTTTCTCGCAAGATCGCTTCTTCCAACATTCGAGCGGCTGACTCACCTATGCTTTCACCTTCCTTCAACTGACCTTCATACCGATATGGATTCGGCGCAGGGATGTGAACAAAGCCATCCATCGCGGGACCAAACATGGTGTGATATTTTTCTAACCCTGTTGCAAATGTTGCGGCTAATGTAACACCATGATACGAGCCTTTGCGTGCAATGACTTTATATTTTGTCGGCTTGCCTTTTCGCTTCCAATAATATCTTGCGGTTTTGAATGCAGAATCATTTGCTTCTGAACCACCTGATACAAATAAGGTCGTATTCAAACCTTCATAAGCAAAACCTGCCAATTTTTCTGCCAATTGAATGGAAGGCAGATTTGTCATCCCAGAAAAATTGGATGTAAATGCTAAACTTTTCATTTGGTCATAAGCGACTTTAGCAAGTTCTTCACGTCCATAACCGATGTTGACATTCCACAAGCCAGCCATGCCGTCTAATATTTTTTTGCCATCCACTGTATAAAGCCATACGCCTTCACCACGTTCAATCACCAAAGCATTTGCATGTGACTTGGGATGATATACAGGATGTAATTGTTTTTTATCTTTTTCAAGCCAGTTATTTGTTGTCATGATATCTCCATGTTATAAGTTTGAAAGTTAAAAAGTTTACAAGTTGTAAAGTCTAAGGTCAAAGGTCTCAAGTCTAAACCTTCCAACCTTCAAACTTGTCAACCTAAAACTTCCACATCATGCGGACCAGACTCTTTCAGCCCCGCCCCAGTCATACGCATAAAAATTGCTTTTTCTTGAAATTCTTGGATCGAATGCGCGCCGCTATAACTCATGCCTGATTGTAAACCACCGACCAATTGTGTTAATACTTCGCGCACTTTGCCGCGATATGGAACTGCGGCTTCAACTCCTTCAGCAACGTAATCTTCAATCTCTTCTTTTGTCAGGTCATTGCCTTCGCGTTTGTTTCTTTCAATATTTGCAGTTAATGATGCCATGCCTCTTGATGCTTTGTATTTATGACCTCGACGAGTCATCATCATGCCGGGGCTTTCGTCTGTACCTGCTAACATGGAACCAATCATGACAGTGCTTGCACCTGCGGCGATAGCTTTGGCAACATCACCGGGGAATCTAATTCCGCCATCGGCAATAATAGGGATGTTATATTCTTTTGCCGCTTTGGCTGATTCGATTATCGCCGTTAATTGCGGCACACCCGAACCCGCTACTTGACGTGTAATACAAATGGAACCAGGTCCTACACCTACTTTGACGCAATCAACACCTGCATCAATCAATCTTTTTGTTCCGTCAGCAGTTGCTACATTTCCACCGATAACTTGTGCATCAGGAAAATGCTTGCGAATATTTTTTATCATTTCAATTTCAAGATGTGAATCGCCGTGAGCGATATCTACCACGATACAATCTGCGCCTGCGTTTAATGCCGCCTCTACTCGACGTAATTCTTTATCACGCACCCCAACAGCCGCACCCACCGCCAACCGCCCTTTTGAGTCTTTGGTGGCTTTGGGAAATTTTGTAATCTTCATAATATCTTTGAGTGTTATCAAACCAGCCACTTTGCCTTCTTTATCTTTCAACGGCAATTTTTCGATGCGATATTCATGTAACAATCGTTCTGCGTCTTTCAAATTTGTATCAGGTGGCGCGGAATGTACATCACGAGTCATAATTTCAGTGACAAGTTTGTTGTCATCATCTTCAAATAACAAATCACGGGTGGTGACGATGCCAATTAATTTATCATTTTTGTCAACGATTAAAATTCCGCCGGTATCTGTCTCTTCGACAATACGTCTGACATCGCCCACAGTTTGCGACTCATTCATCGTCAAGGGTTTGTCTACGATAAACGATTCAGCTTTCTTCACTTTTTCAATTTGACGAGTTTGTTCTGCAATCGTCATAAAACGATGAATGATGCCAATGCCACCTTCACGTGCCATCGCAATTGCCATTTCACTTTCGGTGACGACATCCATATTGGCAGACACAATCGGTGACTGTAAAAAAATTTTCTTGGTAAGCGGGCTTTTGGTGGAAAGGATACGGCGTGAATCTACACCTGAATATTGAGGCACAAGCAAAACATCATCATAGGTCAAAGCGGTTTCTTGTAAAATTTTCATTTCATTTCTCCAATTTTCAAACGCCCGAATTATAATGCTTGAAGATGAGTCTGATGCCTGATGAAACAGAATCAAGATTCGGGTCAGGTGAGAAGCGTGTGTCGGTGGTCGAGTAATTCCGAGCAAAGCGAGGAATGTATCGAGACCACAAGATGATGATGAAGATAAAAATTTATTAAACATGTTGGTCTCGACTGCTTGCGTCTCGACCAACGGAGTAGGAAAAACTATGACAGTAACAGCAGTGATTGGTTCGCAATGGGGTGATGAAGGCAAAGGCAAGGTGGTGGATTTTTTAGCCGAGCATTCGGATTATGTAGCGCGCTTCAATGGTGGCAATAATGCTGGGCATACGGTGATTAATGAATTTGGGACGTTTAAGATTCATTTGGTGCCATCGGGAATTTTTGCAAAAAATACAATTGGATTAATCGGTGGCGGTGTGGTGATTGACCCGCAAGTGTTGATTGATGAAATTGAAATGTTAAATAAAGCAGGCGTTGGTGTGGATGGAAGATTATTTATTTCACCACGTTCGCATTTGATTATGCCGTATCATAAAATTTTGGATGGTTTGTATGAAGAAGCCAAAGGTGCAGGTGCGACTGGAACGACGCGCAGAGGCATTGGGCCTGTGTTTGCGGATAAAGTTAGTTATAACGGAATCCGTTGGAGTGATTTTGGGAGTGATGCCTTTGAAAAAAGATTAAGCGTGCAATTGGAATTGAAGAATAAAATTATCGTGGCATTGGGTGGCGAAGAAATAAAATATTCACAAGTAAGAGAAACGTATCGTGAATATTATTTGAAGATAAAACCATATATCAAAGAATTATTTTCTTTGGTGCAAGATGGTTTGAAAAATAATAAAAACTTTTTGCTTGAACAAGCCATGGGCACATTTTTAGATACGGATTGGGGAACGTATCCGTTTGTGACTGCATCCACAACAATTCCATCTGCCGCGTCGGCTGGATTAGGAATTCCGCCAAAATATATCAACAATGTAATCGGTGTGACCAAAGCTTACACAACCAGAGTCGGTGCTGGACCTTTGCCCACTGAAATTACGGATACAAGAAGTGCAGTCTATGAACAATTTGGTGAAGTAGCCGCGACGACTGGACGCATTAGACGAGTTGGTTGGTTGGATTTGGAAATTGTAAAAACCGCAGTTGAATTAAGTGGCACGACTGAATTATGTTTAACCAAATTAGATGTACTCAGTGGATTAGACGAAATTCAAGTGTGTGTTCGTTATGAATACAGTTGTGACCCTGTACGTTATGCAGATGTAGATTCTTATGGTTTAGAAAAAATTGAACCAATTTATAAAACAGTTGCAGGTTGGAAGGAAGATATCAGCAAAGCAAAATCCTTTGATGAGTTACCCCTCAATGCACAGAATTATGTGCGGATGATTGAGGAAGCCGCAGGGATTCCAGTCAAGTGGATTGGTGTGGGTCCAGAACGAGATGCGACGATTAGAAGATAAAACATGAAAAAAACATAAGAAAATCGCCGATTTTAGGCTTTACTCCCCCAAAAGGTTGATACCATTCGCCGATTTATGCGGTAAGTTTAACGAGTAAGTAATCCAAAATTCACTTTACGGAGGTACAAAATGAATATCTTAGTATGGATTATCTTTGGGGCACTTGCTGGTTGGATTGCCAGTATCGTGATGGGTAAAAATAGACAAATGGGTGCACTCGCCAACATCGTTGTTGGTATCATCGGTGCGTTCATCGGCGGTTGGATTATGAATCAATTCGGCGCGGCAGGTGTAACAGGTTTTAACTTAAACAGTTTGCTTGTCGCCATTTTAGGAGCAATCGTATTGCTCTTTGTGGTTGGCTTAGTCCGCCGCTAAAAGATAATCAAGAAAAAAAATAACCTTACCGTTAACGGTAAGGTTATTTTTTTCTATAGCATTTCAATTGAATCAACAAAGTGTATAATATAAAATATATCTTAATCATCGGAGGCTTACATGGACTTAATGGAAGTTGTTTTATGGATATTTTTCGGCGGCGTAGCAGGTTGGATTGCTAGCATCATCATGGGCAGAAATAAAAAAATTAACGGAATTGCCAATGTCATTTATGGCATCGTCGGTGCATTTTTAGGTGGCGCCATTATGAATTATTTTGGCTATCAAGGTGTCACTGGTATTGATTTTTGGAGTCTACTCGTAGCAGTGATTGGAGCCGCCGTATTGATATTTGTCGTTAGTCTGCTCACTGGTAAGTAAAAATATTTTCTCGCTCTCGCAGGGTCTCAGACCCTGCGAAGCAAAACTATGTATTAGGTAATATCTTCCCCATCACTTCCCCAAACCCAATTCTATATCCATCTCCCTGACAATAGCCTTTCATAATCACAGTATCGCCGTCTTGCAAAAATTTTCTCTCTTCACCGCTGGATAACTTTATCGGTTTTTCACCACGCCACGTTAACTCAAGCATCGAGCCATATCCATTTTCATAAGGCGCACTGATTGTGCCTGTGCCACATAAGTCACCAACGCGCATGTTGCATCCCGTGATTGTATGATGCGCCAGCATCTGCTCAATGCTCCAATATAAATATTTCATGTTTGAATTTGAAATCAATTGTGGTTCGCGCATGGATTCACTTTGCAAAAAAACTTCAAGCGTAATATCAATTCCACTTGCTGAATCAAGCTTCAAGTAAGAAAGAGGCGTTGGGTCTTGTTTGGGAGTCGGCACGCGAAATGAATCTAAAGCATCCATCGTCACCACCCACGGCGAAATCGAAGTTGCAAAATTTTTCGCAAGGAACGGTCCCAACGGCACATACTCCCACGCTTGAATATCGCGCGCACTCCAATCGTTCAACAACACCATGCCAAAAATATGTTCGTGCGCATTTTCAATGTTGATTGGCTCGCCCAAATGATTTTCTTTTCCAACAAAAAAACCCATCTCCAATTCAAAATCTAATTGTCTACTCGCTACAAATTCAGGCGGAGAATCTTTCACAGCCACTTGCCCATGCGGACGAATCACATTTGTGTTTGATAACACAACCGAACTCGCGCGCCCATGATAACCCACAGGCAAATGCAACCAATTGGGCATGAGCGCATTTTCTTTTCCGCGAAACATCGTGCCAACATTGGTGGCATGTTCACGCGACGCATAAAAATCTGTGTAATCACCAATGGATACAGGTAAATGCAATTTCACATCTTGGATTAAATGCACCGCTTCTTTCTTAAGGGGATGCTTGTTACTGCTCAGCGACTCAGTCAATCGCCCACGCACTTCCTTCCAAACATTTTTCCCCGCTGACATAAATTTATTTAATGATGCCTCATTAAATAAATTGTATTGTTTACCAAAAAAATTATCTTCATCCAACATTGCTAAATCAATCACAAAATCTCCAAGCCGTGTACACACTCGCGGACTTGGATTTTCTTTCGTCGAAAAAATTCCATACGGCAAATTTTGAATCGGGAAATCAGAATTGGGAGATACTTGGATAAATGATGTCATTTGTTCCTTTTAGCCACTGCGTCTTCGCGCAGCGAACGGCAGAGGACACAGAGACCTCTGAGATTTTTTTGAGAGATTTTTCTTTCATCTTTCTTCTTTCCTCCCATTATAATCTCAACACTTGGAGTAATTATGACAATAACACTAAAAGACATTCACCAAGCCGCAAAACGAATCAAACCCTACATTCATCGCACACCTGTATTGACCAACGAAAGTTTAAATCAAAAAGTTGGCGCGAATGTGTTTATGAAATGCGAAAACTTGCAAAAAGTTGGCGCATTCAAATTTCGCGGTGCATCCAACGCCGTCTGGTCACTGACCGATGAAGAAGCAAAACTTGGCGTTTGTACACATTCATCAGGCAATCATGCGCAAGCCTTAGCACTTGCCGCAAAAATGCGTGGAATTCCTGCTTATATTGTTATGCCCAGTAATGCACCTGACGTAAAGAAAAATGCAGTTGCTGGGTATGGAGGTCAAATCACATTCTGTGAACCAACGCTCGAAGCCAGAGAAAGTAATTTAGAAAGAATCAAAAATGAAACTGGTGCAAATGTTGTTCATCCATATAATGATGAAAGAGTTATTGCCGGTCAAGGCACAGCGACTTTAGAATTACTAGAAGAATTTCCTGATTTAGATGTAATCATTGCCCCGGTCGGCGGTGGCGGATTAATCAGCGGAACATCTATTGCGGCGACGGAAATGAAAAAAGGAATCCGAGTCATTGGTGCAGAACCTGAAATGGCAGATGATGCGTTTAAGTCACTGCAAGCAGGAAAAATTATTCCGTCACAAAATCCCAAAACGATTGCGGATGGTCTATTAACTTCGCTTGGAACTTTAACATTTCCAATCATTCAAGAACGAGTTGAACAAGTTGTGACAGTTAGTGAATCCGCAATGATAGAATCCATGAAATTTATTTGGGAACGCGCAAAAATTATTATCGAACCATCGTCTGCAACTGTGATTGCTGTTTTATGGGAAAAGAAAATTGATTTGTCAGGTTTGAATGTTGGCGTAATTCTCAGTGGTGGAAATGTAGATTTGGGGAAATTGTATTGGTAGAAACGTTGGGGCACGGCGACGCCGTGCCCTTACAATTATCCTTTAATATATTGCTCCAATTGCTCAATCAACGACCTTTGATAATCCACCACTTCTTTCAACACATCACGCACAGAGATTAATCCCATCAACTTTGCGCCATCATACACAGGCAAATGGCGGATATTGTTATCAATCATCAGATTCATACACTCTTCTAAATCTTGACTGGCTTCCACACCAATAACTTTTACCGTCATAATTTCACTGACTTTTGTAGTCTTTGCATTTTTCCCCGCTAAATCTACTTTTCTTACACAATCTCGCTCAGAAACAATTCCCTCTACTGCATTATCACTCATCACCAACACCGCGCCAGTGTTATGTTTTGCCATCATTTCTAAGGCATCATAAACCGTTTCATTCGCTGTGACAGAATAAACTTCACTGCCTTTTCTTCGAAGCATATCGCGCACTGTGGACATGGCTCATCTCCTTAAGTTGGGTGGGTCAATTATTTTTCTAAGTATAGCAAGAAATGAAAGATTAGCAAGCAACGAAATTCATAAATTACATTAAAAATCAGCGTACATCAGCGTTTATCTGCGTCCAAAAATTTGTATACATAAAAAGACTCCTTCGGGTCAAGAGTCTACTTTCTAAATGTGTCGGGGTGGAGAGGATTTGTCTTGTCCTTGTAAAGGAAACTCTCGACCTATAAATTAAAAAGACTCCTTCGGGTTAGGAGTCTACTTACTGCTTTTTCTGTCAAGGTGGAGAGGATTTGTCTTGTCCTTGTAAAGGAAACTCTCGACCTATAAATTAAAAAGACTCCTTCGGGTTAGGAGTCTACTTTCTTATTGTGTCGGGCGGAGAGGATTTGTCTTGTCCTTGTAAAGGAAACTCTCAACTTACAAATTAAAAAGACTCCTCGGGTCTGGAGTCTTACTTTCTAAATGTGTCGGGGCGGAGAGATTTGAACTCTCGACCTCACGGACCCGAACCGTGCACTCTACCGGGCTGAGCCACGCCCCGAAACAAAGCGTGCGGATTATACCAAATATTTATGGATTCAAAATCACTTCTACTGTGTAAACATAGATATATTTTCCATACTCCGGGTCACTGACAGACCATAAAGGATTCTCTTGTCGAAATGTTAATCGGGCTGGCGTAGGTTCAGTCACAGTGTAAGGCAAAGTTGTAGCAAAAGGTTGTGTATCAATTCCATTCATATTAATGATGCGTGATGAAATCGGTCTACCATCTTGCCCAATCAACTCAATCACAAACGGTGTTTCGTTAAAGGGCCAAATACGCCCATCCAAACTGACCTGACCCGCATAAAAATTTGTCAACTCTTTCAAACCATCCACAGAAACTCTTTCATAAATCATATTGCCCGGCGGGTTTGTTTGATTCGTTCCCACAGAATACAACAAGACCGGCATTGTGTTCACCACTTGAATGCGGTCAAAATCATCTTTACTGCTGATGCGAATATAACCCGTTTCACTTACAGCGCGAATCTCAAACGAAATTTCAAAACGCTGAAATACACCCCTTGGGTTGCGCGTCAGTCTTTCTAAAACACGTTGCAACACACGCCCATTTTCACCAAGCAAATCCACTTGAATTAAATCACTTTCACCTGAAGCCACATACGCTTGCACATTAAATGGAGATGTCAGACTTGATAACGGACCTGGCGATATAAACTGCACCTGAGCAAACTGCGTAAAACCCGCCGCAAACGTAGGGGTCGGGCTGGGAAGTATTTCCTCAACCAATGCTGTCGGGGATATAGTTTCTGTCGGTGTGACAGATGGCGTCATTGCCGCGGCTGTTGCAAACATGGCTTGCCCTGTCAATGCGACTGCTGTCGGAAGATAATCAGGTGGCAAAGGCGTGGGCTGAGATTCTGTTGACTGTGTGCAACCAAGTAGAAACGTCACTAAAGAGGCGAATAATAAAATTTTATTTTTCATATATCCAAAATAAAAGGGCGACGCATGCGTCGCCCCTACAAAATATTTTCTAATCAATATTACAAATCGTAAATTTCACTAAATTTTTTCATCAAGTAACGAACATACGCGGCCGAATCAATTCTTGAACCCGTCACTTTTTGAACAATATCTTGCGGGTCATACTTGTGACCATATTGATGAATGTTGACGCGTAACCATTCGCGCAATTTTTCAAACTTACCTTTTCGGGTTAGGTCATCAAGATTTTTGATATCTTTTCTGATTTTTTCCCACAACTGCGCCGAGACGATATTACCAAGCGCGTAGGTTGAGAAATAGCCGATGGAACCATACGACCAATGAATATCTTGCAAAACACCTTGTGCATCATTTGGCGGAGTAATGCCGAGATATTCTTTGAATTTTGTGTTCCAAATTTCAGGCAAATCTTTAATGCGAATGCTTCCATCCACCATGCCGATTTCAATTTCAAGCCGAAGCATGATGTGTAAATTGTAGGTAGCCTCATCCGCATTCACGCGAATCAATGAAGGTTGCACTTTGTTGATGGCTTTATAAAATTGTTTAAGTTTTACATCTTCAAGTTGAGATGAAAATGTTTTCTTCAAATCGGGGTAAAAATGTTCCCAAAATGGAAGCGAACGTCCAACCATGTTCTCCCACATGCGCGATTGTGATTCGTGAATTGCTAGAGATGTCCCACTCTCTAACGAAGTTCTTTCATACGCGGGGTTAACACCTAATTCGTACAAAGCGTGTCCGCATTCGTGCATGGCACTGAATAATGTCGCCATCGGGTTTTCTGTTTCATAACGATTTGTGATGCGCACATCATTCACGCTAAACGTAGTTTCAAATGGATGCGGGGCTTTATCTTGTCGTCCGCGATTAAAGTCGTAACCAAATTTAGAAATAATCTTTTCGCTAAACTTCCATAGTTTTTCTTCGTTGTACTTCTTGTGCAAAAATTTATCTTTCACTTGTTTGGCTTCGCTGATGGCTTTAATCAATTCCACTTGCTTGGGGCGCAAATTGCCAAAAATTTCTTGCACTTCAGAAGTCTTCATCCCGGGTTCATAATCATCCAACAACACATCATACGGATGGTCTGCTGGTGGGAAGAACGAAACATATTTCTTCACCAACTCAACATTTTTTTCTAAAAACGGCAAAAAGATTTTGAAGTCTGATTTCTTTTTTGCTTCCACCCACGCTTCAAACGCTTTCGATGCGGCAACGGCTTGTTCTGCCACAAAAGAGGATGGCACACGTTTGGCTTTGTCATAATTTCGCGCAGTAACGCGAATCATTGCGCCGTCATCTGTTTCAGCATCTTGATACTCTTTTTGCAAATCTTCCAACAATTTGCCCATTTCATCCGAGGTGAATTTTTCTTGAGCAATTTTTCCGAGCGTTGCCAATTGTTGACCACGCGCCTCAGCACCCATCGGCGGCATATTCACTTGCTGGTCCCAACCCAACACACTCGATGCACGACCTAAGTCCGAGACTTCACCTATAATTTCTTTCAAGCGATTTAATTTATCAGACATAGTTTCTCCTTAGATTTTTTCCGCTTCATACTTCGGGGATGATTGCTTCTGTTTTCTTGAGGCATTATCTCAGCCAATTATATTCCAAAATAAAAATCTCTCTCCAGAAGAGAGAGATTTACATTACGGGCATTTGTGCGTTTCACCCAACCCATTGACCGTGATATAGGCAGTTTCACCTTCTTGCATATCCACAGTTTGGATTAAAGGCTCATCTGGCAGGGTGACATCATAAATGGAATACACGCCTGAATCAACGCGCACTTCATTGAGGTATTGGGCATTAGTAAATAAATTTTCTAAATAATATTCACCGGGCATCACCAATAAAACATGTTCTGTGCAGTTTTTGATGTAGGCTGGTTTTGGATAATCAGTAAATGTAAAATTCGGCAAGGTTTTCAAATCACCGCTGATTTCAGAATATTGAGTCATCACTGAAACCCAGCCTGTTAATTCTGTGTTGGGGATATTGATTTGCACCCAGTTTGATAACACATCTTGTGCAATCACTTGGGCGCTTTCTCCCTTTTTCAAAACGCCAATGCGGTTGTAAGCCAAGTCCGGTCCGCGGCGGATGTAGATGTTGCCACCCACTGCTGTAATCGTCACATTTGGTTGAGGCGTAGACAACTGTGTAGATGTAGGAGCAACTGTCACCGTAGGTTGAGGCGTGTTAGTGGACGGTGGACGGTAGACCGTAGGTGTCACCGTCTCCTGTCCACCGTCTACGCTCAAATTTTGAGGCATACATCCAATCAAAAAAAATATCAAAAGGATGCTTGTTATTTTCTTAAAGCTACTCATAACGAAGTGCTTCGACGGGTTCGAGGTTGGCGGCACGGCTAGCAGGGTAAATACCAAAGAACAAGCCGATAACGGCTGAGAATGTTGTAGAAAGAATAATGGCATCTGCGCCGACGATGGGGACAAAGTTTGTGCCAGACGCAATCGCCACTTGACCAACGATATAAGCAATTAACCAGCCGAACATAATACCGATAACACCACCGATAAAACTTAACAAGGATGATTCAGTTAGGAATTGAAGCAGAATATCTTTTTTACGCGCGCCAAGTGCTTTTCTTAAACCAATCTCGCGCGTTCGTTCAGTGACCGAGACCAGCATAATGTTCATAATGCCAATACCACCGACGAGTAATGAAATGCCGGCAATCCCACCTAAAAAGATGGTCAATACGCCCGTAATAGATTCAAAGATGGTTAGAAAATCGGCTTGGGTGAAAACTGTAAAATCATCAAAACCAACTGGTGTGCGGTGGCGTTGACGAATGATGCTTGAAATTTCTTCCACAGCTTGTGGCACGGCTTCGGCTGAAATGGCTTGCACATAAATCACATCCACTTGGTCGCGTGCGCCACGCCGAATTAAACGAGATTGTGCAGTACTAAATGGAATGTATGAACTATTATCTTCACTACCGAAGGCACCACCACCTCTGGCGACCAAAACACCAACCACACGAAATGGTTGACCTTCAATCCGAATCGTTTCACCGACGATGCCATCAGCCCGACCAAATAATGAAATAGCGGCTTCGGGTCCAAGCACCACGACAGACATTCTTCCTAAAACGTGTTCTTGATTGATAAACTCGCCCTCAGCCATTTCTAAATTTCGTACATCAAAATATTCGGGGGTAATACCGGAAAGTGTGGCAGTTGTATTTTCTCCCGCAAAAGTAAGCAAAGCATTACCTTCTAATGTAGGGGCAACTTGCTGAACAGACGGTGCAGAAAGTGGGTCTGCGATGGCGTTTGCATCTGATAATGTCAGCGGACGAATATTATTTCCACTACGTTGGCTTCCCGGTCCTTCCTGCGGACCTTGTTGTGGCGAACCGCTAAATACAAATAATAAATTTGTACCGATACTTGAAATAGAACCAGTGATAGAGGCTTGCGCGCCATTGCCGACTGCTAACATAGCAATCACTGCCGCAACACCAATCACAATACCTAACACGGTTAAGCCTGACCGCATTTTATTGCCGTTCAAACTTTCTAAGGCTTCAAATAAGGCTTGAGTAAAAGTCATTTCTTCCTGCCTGTGGTCACATCATAATCAGGGTCGAGTTCACCATCACGCAAACGAATCACGCGTTGCGTTTGTTCTGCAACATTGGCATCATGCGTTACGATGATTAAAGTTGTGCCACGTTCTTTGTTGAGGTTCAACAATAAATTCATAATCTCTTTGCCCACTTTAGAATCTAAATTTCCTGTCGGCTCATCTGCCATGATGATGGCAGGGTCGTTGACCAATGACCTTGCAATGGCAACGCGTTGTTGTTGACCACCCGATAATTCATACGGACGATGATTCATTCTTTCTTTGAGACCCACCGCTTCTAAAGCGGCTTGTGCTTTGGCGCGTCTTCCTTCGGTAATGCCTGCGTAGCGGAGCGGAAGCTCTACATTCCCTACGGCAGTCAGCCGTGAAAGCAAGTTGAAACTTTGAAACACAAATCCGATTTTACGATTACGCACACTAGCGAGTTGGTCATCGTCCATCTCTGCAACGGATTCGCCATCTAAAATATATTCGCCGGAGGTGGGTCTATCTAAACATCCAAGCGTATTCATCATGGTAGATTTACCGGAGCCGGAAGGTCCCATAATGGATACGATTTCACCGCGTTTGATGTTGAAGGAAACACCACGCAAAGCATTGACCTCAAACTCGCCCATCATATAGGTTTTGACTAAGTCTTTGGCTTGCACCACCCAATCGGTCATATTAACCTCCGCCGAACGGACCGCCAAATTGCGCCGGTGGATTTAGGATAATCAAATCGCCTTCGTTAATATCGCCGCTAGCAAGTTCAGAAAATGTGTCGGATGAAGCACCAAGTGTCACCGTAATCGGAAGCGGTTGGTTATCTCGAAGGACGTACACCACACGTTGACCATCAATCAATCGCACAGCGCGATTCGGAATCAATATCACATCTTGCACTTCTTCAACCACAATGTTGACGGCGGTTGTCATACCGGGTTTGACGAGTTCATCTGCATCGGTTAATTCAACCGTAACGGTGAAACTGACCACACCTTGCACGGTTTCACCTGCCTGCCCCACTTGTACGACAACGCCTTGATAAGTTTTATCCAGAATAGCATCAAAAGTTAAAGTAGCCGCTTGACCAACGCTGACGTTATTAATATCAACTTCTGAAACTTGCACATCTACCAATAAACTGGAAAGGTCATCAATACGAAAGCCCGCTGTACCGGCAGTCACTTGGTCACCTTCTACCAAACTGGCTTGGGTAATGGTGCCATTGAACGGCGCGGTTAAATAGGCTTGATTCAATGTAGCTTGAGCGGCTTCGACGCGTGCTTTTGCGGCGGCAACTTCGGCAGAATCTTCACCTTGTAATAAACGTTCGTATTCACGGCGAGCATCATTTAATCTGGCTTCTGCCAATGCTAAATCTCTATCGGCTTGGGCAATCGTCTCTTCACTAGCATAGCCTCGATATTCTTTTAATTTCAGATTACCAAATTGGTCTTGCACATATTCTTTGATGTCAATTTTGCCATTCAATTCGATACGCCAGTTATACGCTTTTTGATACGCTTCTTCGGCATCATCTACGGCTTGTTCGGCTTCGAGCAACGCGGTATTGGAGTTGAGCAGATTATCTAAATCGCGTTGGGCACTCACCAAATCGGCTTCTGCCAAAATAACACTTTGATTCAAAGAGGTCTTGCTCAAATTTGCCAAGATGGTGTCTTTGGTTACCACGTCACCAATTTCGGCGTTGACCGACTCGACAATGCCAGTGGTTTGCCAAAGTAAATTTGCGCTTTGTTTGGCACGCACAGTACCCGTTGCGCCCACAAAGGCTTGCAAATTGCCACTTTCTACTGCGCTGGTTTGATAAATGGGTTCTTCACCACTGTTTAGGCTTGAAATGACCACGCATAATAAAATCACGGCTACTACGCCAATGATGATCCATGTGCGCCGAGAAAACCTTGCAAAAAATTGTTTCATTGATTTATAGTCCTCCAGAGGATGCTACTTTTATTTGTTGGGGCACAGCGGAAAGATTTGTAGTCAAAACCATATTCCAACCTGCTGTGCCCCTGCATTTTTGATTATCACAATTCTGCCAGATATACGTGGAGAAATTGTGGAAGTTTCTTTACATTCGCTCAACATTCTAATTCACTTCTATAAAAGTGGGCTTGGTTATGACAGGGAATTAACGAAGGTTTAATAATAAGATTTAAAGAAGTATTTGGCTCATCTTCACTTAATACCCACTGATATAATCTCCATCTATGATATTTCAACGCATCATGCGCGGGGTAGAAGTGACCGTCATCCTCATCAT